>Ga0098061_1000072_pt1 | contig 38215 bp, 60 predicted proteins | sample 22_taG_FD_92579 | JGI IMG/M metagenome (GOLD analysis project Ga0098061, IMG submission 92579) | Marine viral communities from the Subarctic Pacific Ocean - 22_ETSP_OMZ_AT15343 metaG | ecosystem: Environmental > Aquatic > Marine > Oceanic | place: Subarctic Pacific Ocean | collected 2015-01-20
ACAGCCCATACCTCGCACAGGTGTCGTCCTGCAGGGTGACCCGAGACGACTGCCGGTTGGGAATCAGTTCATGATGGACATTGCCGAGGGGCTTTACCCCCTGGGCGAGTCTCGCGAGCCCATCCGGCGACCTGAGGGGGCTGAGACAGGGGCAGAGTATCTAGAGCGGCTCCGGGGCATGGGCCTGTCGGATGAAGATGTGCAGCGCCAGTTCGAGAGGTACATAAGACTCCGAAGTCCGCTCGGACCACGGCCTTCAACACTCGGACCACGGAGAGGGCGCTGAGATGGGAGCATTTACAATACCGGCGATTATCGCAGGAATCGCGGCGGCAGGGACGGCCGCTGCTCAGGGCATTGGGACAGCCGTCGAGGCAAACCGCCCAGAGAACCGGCTTGACGAGCGTGGGTGGCTCCAGCGGATGGGCATCGACGAGGCGAGGCGCGAGGCCCAGCGCAAGGCGCAAGGCACAATGGGGGCAATGAGGCGCGGTGTGCAGCGGGTTGACCTGGGCCCAAGGGCGGGGTACCTGGTTGGCGATGTCGGGGCGGAGGCTGCAGAGGAGAGCATGCTCCCAGACTTCCGCCGGTTGATGGCGGGCGAAGATCTGCGTGCGCGCCAGAAGCTTGGTGCAGCCGCTGGCTCTATGCTCGAGGAGCGGGGCGGCCTCCAGGCGGCTTCGGCCGGGCGATTGGGCGCTGCTGGTAATGTTATGGCCGCGATTAACAAGGCGGCCGGTGGGTTTGCCAAGAAGGGGCTGGAGGGGACGGACCTTGAGGGCTTCCCCCTCGGGGAGGTCTTGGCCGGAGTGTCTGGCGCCGGGTCCGCAGCGGGCCAGGGGGTCTTGGGAGGCCAGCGCCGTCGAGGCGCCCGGCGATTTAGCGACCAACCGCTCTTTGGCGGCTCTAACTACGGCCTCTATGGCGGTGGGTACTAACCTTTATCTAGGGGCTTGCTGTGGCTTGGGATGATGGACGACAGAGAAGGCGTGGCGGCTATGAGGCTTACGCTGGCAGTTCTATGGCCCCCGAGCTCATCGAGGCTCAGGGGGTCGCGCCGCTGCTTAAGATCCCAGGGCAGATGGTGGAGCACGAGCGGATGGCTCGAGGCCTTGCTCTTGATGAGGCGAAGTTCCGCGAAGACAAACTTCAGTCTGACAGAGAGTCCCTAGAGGCCCTCAGGGAGCTTGGCCTGTTTGGAGCTGGCGGGGCCGCTGCGGGAGCGCCCGGAACAGCGGGGGGCAGCGGCAGGCCAGCCATTGTTTCTCCCGGCCAAGTCTCTGGTCTTGGGCAGGGGATTGGGATGACCCGGCCCGAGGACCTCTCCGTCGAGCAGTTCGCACAAGACCCGGCCACTGTCGCGCGGGAGATGGAGCTCCAGAGGTCCTACGCCGACCTGCACGCCCTGGAGCAGGCCAAGCTAGCTGACGTCGCCCGGCTTGAGGGGGGGGGCCCCTGGGGCACGGCGGACACAACGCAGGCTCTCATTCAGCAACTCGGCTTTTCCCCAGAGCGGGCCGCTAGGGCGGCGGCTCAGGTGACGGCAGGGGGGGAGACTCCTGCCCTAAGGGCGGCGAAGCGCCGGGCGAAGGCGAGGGGCGTAGAGGTTGGGCCAACGGCCTATAGGCGCGGACTTGGGGCTGAGGCAGAGAAGGCTGCTGCCCAACGAGGCGTTGTTGCCGAGGAGCTTCGACGGCTTGGGGTTGACATCCCGGAGGAGGACGCTGACGCCATTGCCAAGCAACTGGAGAGGTGGGGGATGCTCCCCGAGAGCCCCTACGCGGCCCTCCCAGAAGGAGGAAGACCCTCAACGTACGCGCAGGCCCTTGCAGTCGAGCAGACCCGTCCGATGGCGACTCTCCTGGAGGGCGGCTGGATGGGCAAGGAGGCCATGGAGCGCCTCCAGAAAATGCGGGCATACGAGCAAACGCTGCGGGCTCGCGGCGACGAGGCTGCGGCAAGAGAGTTCGAGGAGGTCCGAAAGGCTGCGACCGAGATGGAGGCCCGCGAGTACGAGATCTTCCGGAAGGGCATGTACAACACGGTCAAGGACTCCGTGGGCAAGCGGTGGGGCGACGAGAAGATCAACGACTTCATCGCTACCTACTGGGACAACGAGGACGCGGCGCAGGCGCAGCACGCGAAGTTGGCGGAGATCATCAAGCAAAGGATCGCAGTCAGCGCACACCACAGGCAGATCACAGAAAATCAGAAAAACCAGCGAATCCTCGCAGATAGCCGTGCAAAGCAGCACCGGGAAATCGCGAACCGGAACTTCAACGAGAGGCTTGATTTTGCGAGTGCAGAGTTGGCCAAACAGAAGGAGGCCTACAAGGTCGCGGAGGAGGCGCACTTCGTCAAATTTGACAAGACTTGGGACTACACCGAAGCAGAGACGGCAGAGGAAGACGCGCTCTTTGCTCACGGAGAAGCGTTGGATGCCGCCGAAAGGGCGATTGATATTTACAGGGCAATGGCGATCTCGCCCGAGGGGACCATAACGGGCCCCGCCGAACTGCCACCCCCCGAGGGCGGGAAGGGCAGGGAGGGGGCCCAGGCCCGAAAGAGCCTGGACAAGGCCCTTCAGGAGGTTGAGATCGTCTTTGAGGGCAGGACGACAAGTGTCCTGGGCATGATTCGTCCCGACGATTGGGTGGGAAAGATAGAGACTTCCGTTCCGGTCGCTGATGGTGAGGCCGCCCTCCGGAGCCTGGGCGGGAAGATTGACCCGCTTGCGCCCACAACCTCCAAGGTCCCAGCTGGGGGCACAGCCAGGCTGGGAACAAGGGACATTGAGACTGTTGCCGGATGGGCCCATCAAAACGGATTGTTCGACACCCCGGAAGGCGCCAAGGACTACATCAAAAGGCTATCTGCGGAAGATCAGCGCAAATTTGCCGCCGACCAGCAGAAGAACCTCGGGAGAAAAGACCTTGAACACACAAAAGGTCAGTACAAGGGGCCCAGGGGGAGCAAGAGAACGGGCGGGAAAGCCATCCCAGACGCCCCTGGCGGGAGGAGGGATTGGGAGAAGGCTCCGGACGAATACACCAGCAAGGCCGAGGCGAAGGCTTGGGCGGCTGGCTGGGAGAAGACGGTGGTTCAGGGTCAGCCTGGGCCTGAATCGACCACATGGAAGCGCGGCGATGGCATCTCGGACCACGCAACCATAATTGACATCTACGAGAACGCGCCGGATTAGCCCGTGGCTAGGTTCCTGACAAGAGAGGAGATCCTTGAGGAGGACCGCCTCAGGGGCGAAGAGGAGTGGGAGGAAGCCTCGCCGCTTGAGGAGGCTACCTACCTCAGCAAGGAGGAGATCCTCGCTGAGGACGAGGCGCGTCAGACCAGGGAGTTTAAGCAGGCGTGGGCCAGGGGTTTTGTCTCCGAAGAGGGCGAGGTTGAGGCTGGCGTTGGGGGCGAGCCGCTCACAAGGGAGCAGATCCTTTACGAGGACAAGCTGAGCTCCGTCAAGCAGGACTACGAGGACTGGGATCGCCTCCGGGAAGAGCACAAGTACGCTGCAGAAGACGCGGCCTATGCCCAGGACCCCGCAAAGAAGTGGGAAGCCTACTCGAAAGCAAAGTACCTCGAGGACCGGATGGTTGGACTGGTCCCCAGCGGCGAGGACATCAACTACTTCCTCAAGACCAGGGGCGACCTCCCTGGCCACATGCCGGGAGAGAAGACCCCGTTCTACAAGGGCGTCGACTGGGTGGACATGAGCACGTCCCCGGTCTCGAGGCCCGTCTTCTCCAAGATGCGAGCCGACGCTGACATCGACTACATGATTGGCATGGAGCCAGACGACAGAAAGGAGTGGCTCGACAACCTGCACCTCGACGACCCGCGACGGGATGTCATGTGGAGTATCCATGAGTCAATTGAGGCGACGGGGGACGACAGAAGCCCGTACCTCACCGGAGGCGCATCCTTCAAGGCCAACGCCCTCCTCCTGGCTGGCCTTTACGAGACCCCCAACGCAGCAGACCCGTACGGTTACGGGGTGGCCAGTCCGTGGCAGCAGATCGCGCCGGGTGGGCAGATTGTTGGTGGCGGCGGGGCCACCAGCATGGACATCATCGCGAGGTATAACCGAGCTCGGATCAACCAATCGCTCGAGGAGCAGTTCAAGGATACGATTTTTGGGGTCAGCACAAGGCTCCCTACCAGCGTGGGGGACCTACTGGACCCCTCCTACTACGAGGGGCTTGGGCTGTCGGCGCTCGCGGGGTGGGACAGAAAGTCCGTCCTAGACGCTGTCCACGAGTCCAGAAGCAAGGACTACCTCATTCCGATTGGCGAGTGGGCGGGGCTTGACGAGTCGATGGCCCAATTGAGCGAGCAGTACGGCTCCCCAATGGAGATGGGCAGGATTCCTGGGCAACTCTGGGGCCTGGGGGTTGAGTCCGCGTTCCAGGTGCCCGGTGCCCTCATTCCGGGGGGGAAGAACCCGGTGGAGATGTGGGAGCACAAGAAGGAGCAGTTTGCTGATGTCTGGTCTGGCGAAGCAGACCCCAGCGTAGGCTCCCTCTGGCCCACACTCTTCGCCACGATTGGCCCGGACTTGATCGTCCCGGTCTCGGGCATAGCGAGGACGCCAGGCGCCGTCGGCCGACTGACGAGGGCTGGGACTAGGTCCCTCGACGCCACAGCGACAGCAACCAGCAAACGACTCCTTCTAGACGCGGAGAAGTTGTCTGGCCCATCCGGCCTCAGTGATGAGGCGGTTGGGTACATCGTCGACATGACGAGGAACCACACTGAGACCGCCTATGATGTGATTGGCGGAAAGGCCCGAATGGGCCTTAGGGTTGACGAGGTTGTCGAGGTGGCTGAGGGTCGGAGGGCCCTTGGCGCTGGCGACTTGGCCTCGGTACGTGGAGCTGCAGCGGCAGAGGAGAAGGCCGCGAGGGCGGCCGGGCGTGTCCCCCTGACGGCGGATGAGGCGGTTGAGGAGGTCGTTCTGTCCTTCGGCAGGCCCGGGAAGCCGAAGCTTGGGCCACGAGTCAGGCTCCCGCCGCAGAAGACTCCGCTCGTCCCAGTCCACATCAGCCTGGACGAAGCCCTGACCGTCACGAAGGGGGACGGTGGGAAGTTCGTCGTCCGTTTCCACCCGGAGAAGGCGGACGTCCTCTACGCCTCAGACAAGGCAGCCAGGGCGGCGACCGCGAAGGCGGTGACGGCGAAACTCACAAAGGGCGGGAAGAAGCAGGTCGACGGGGCCCTGGCGTCCTGGTCGAAGAAAACCGGACAAGCCGCTGGAAAGGTCCCCGAGGCGCGGTTGTTTGCGGAACTAGCGGACAGCGGTGTCGGCCTAAAGGTTGCCCTCGCTGGGGCCCTCATTGGTGGCGGGTCGGGCTACTTCTCTGCCCCGGATGACCCTGAGCTCACGTCGAAGTGGAAGCGGGCAATGGTTGGCATGGCTGCCGGTGCTGGGATCTTCGGCGGGGTGAGGCAGATTCCGAATGTCCTCGACCGGACGGGTCGTGGCGTTGCCCATGTCAGTTTCAAGCTTGGCTTTGGTAGCCCCATTCGGTACGCGGAGGGCTTCCGGAGGGCGATGCCTGGGTTCAAGAACATGAGGCCCTGGGCAAAGAACATCGGGAGTGCTGAGGCGGAGAACTGGGTTCCCCTGACCCTGAAGGATGCGATGGGGATCACAGCCTGGGAGCGCTTCCGCTTCCTGAACAGGAAGAAGGGCTGGACCGAAGCAAGGCTAATGTCAGAAGCCCAAGAGGCTGTCGGCAAGGCTTTTGCCCGTTGGGGTGGCGGTGGCAGTTCCGAGGAGCGAAAGATCCTCACCGACCTCCTTGAGGTGATGGGGCACTCGTCAAAGTCTGCGGACGACGCCATGGAACTCATGGAGGCGCTCATGGCACATGTCGGGCGCATCATGCACTACACGTCAAGGTCTCCCCGTGGGGTCGCGCCAACCATGGCTCGGGCGAGAAGAACTGCGGCAGGCAAGACGGAGGGTGAGAAGCTTGTCGCTGGACAGAAGGCCAGACGGGCTGTGGGCAGGAGGGCCCGCCTTGACAAGCAAACGCAGGCTGCGTCGGACGCCCTGCGGCGGGCGCTTAACATGGCGTCAGAAAAGCCGAACTGGAAGCTTCTTGAGGAGGGCACGGCTTACGACACGGTGACGGACGCCCTGAGGAAGGCAGACGCCATCCGAGCCCTCCTTCGTCAGGTCCTCGGGGCGGCAGACCCAGCTGAGTTGAGTGCGCTGAGGAAGTTGACTAGGGACTTTGACCACATGACCTCCAAGCTGAGGTCGCTGTGGCAAGAGCCGTCGTTCAAGAACGACCTGAACCTCCTGACTCCCGCAGAAGCAAGGAATGCGGCCCGGCTGTGGAGGGATGGGGTTCGTGGGTTTGACGACCCAGGGTTTGCCAAACTGAGCAAAAAGGCACAGCGGTCGTTCATGGCGATCCGGTCGTTCTTTGATGACCTGTACGAGCGGCTTGTTGCCCACGGGGCGTTTGGCCCCGGTGGGCGGACCCGTCAGCAGTTCCTCGAGGAGATGGGCCTCGGCGGTTACGTCCACCACATGCTCTCAAAGAGGGGCATCAAAGCTGTCGACGAATTCAAGAAGATGCTGGTTAGGGACTTTGGGGGCATAGACATCGACAGCGTCTTGCCCGCGGCAATGAGGCGAGCGATGACCGGCTCGGTCAAGCACGCCAACGCCTCCTTCCGAAACGAGCTCGCCCTGATGGGGCTCAACGCGGAGCGGACGAAGGCGAAGATGCTCCCGTTTGATGACGTCGAAAGCGCAATGAAGGAACTTGGTGAGGGTGCCTTCGCGGAATTCAGAAAGGCCCATGGCCTTGACGATGTCATGTATTTCGAGGCGGACGCGGCGAAGATCATGACCCGCTACTCGGACAAGGTGAACCACTGGGCCTCGAACATGCGCTGGCTCGAGACCATCAAGGAGATATTCCCCGAGGGCGAGCGGCTCGCGGGCCTGGCTGCCAGGGGGGGGCTGGACCCGGCCACGAAGCTCCCGTGGCGGGTGGTTGCGGACCAGAGGGCCGCAGAGCTCGGGTTCAGGCGAGTTGACGGTGTTCGCTATCTCCGCTCCGTGTTTGGCGATGAGCACACCGCAGTCTTTGCGAAGCACCACGAGGAGATCCGGAAAGTTCTTGAGACGGCTGATCCGAGCGCCCGCGGGGCAGCTCTGCAGAAGTTGCTCCTAAAGCTTGGCCTGAACCTCGATGATGCGATTGTCGAGGGTGGCCAGAAGTTGCTTGCCAGGGACCTCTACCTGCCCCACGTCCACGCAGACACCCTTGAGTACCTTGGCAAGAGCACCCTGAGGGAGTGGGCAAACGGGAGCCCTGCCTTTGAGGCCGTTCTGGGCAGTTACGACGCGGTCACGAACCTATTCAAAGTGGCAACGACTTTGTGGGCTCCAGCCTTCCACGGGAGGAATTTCATCAGCAACGTGGTCACAAACACGATGACCCATGGGATGGCTGCTGTTGCCCCAGCGAATCAAATCGACTCCCTATACATCATGAGGGCCCCAGACTACGCGCCGTACACCCTGGTTAAGCGAGACCCGGTGACCGGGAACACAACGGAGGTCACAAAGACGGTTGGTGCTTGGAAAGACGAGATGCGGGCGAAGGGTATCGTGATGGACAACCTGGACCTCTCGGACCAGGTCAAGGCCACCGGGAAGTCTAACTACCTGCGATTTAGCCTACTCGAGCGCGTGGCCGAAGAGGGCCCGCGTCCGATGGTGGAGTCTGCTGCCGGGAGGCGGCGGGTTGCCGTGTTTGGCCAGGGCTTGCATGGGCTTAGGCTCAGGACTCCGGCGTATACGGCCGGCGCGGGCACCGCTTTGGGGGGAATTGCCGGTTACTCGATGTCCGACCCAGGAGACCGGCTGACTGGTACTTTTGCCGGGATGTTCCTCGGTGGGATTGGCGGGGTTGGCGTTGGCGGCATCACAGAGATGTTTGTGAAGGGCCCAGCCGCTGCCGCCAAGTTCGCGGTTGGTCAGGCTGATGCCGCGAAAAAGGGGTTGGTCTACGCCCCGGAGGCCATGCCCGTTGGGTTCAGTCAGTATCGGGCAAACGCTAAGCTCGCTATGTCTGCTGCCTTTGACGAGTGGCTCGACATCGTTGGGGGGACCAAGGCGAACGGCTTCATGGGGGCGATGACCTCCGGGCTGGCCGCCATCGCGAAGTCCGAGACCGGTCGGGTGGGCGTTGTTGGTGGCATCGCTGGTGCGCTTGGTGGGGAGTGGCTATCTACGGCTGACGAGAACAGGCATCTCAACGCGCTCAAGTGGGGCATGGTGGGGGCCCTTGGAATGGGTGGGTTACGGGTCCTTGGAGACCCCGCCTTTGTCATCGCTGGCGGGATGGGCCGGAAGATCGAAGAGCAGGCGAAGGTCGTGAACTACCTCGCCGGGCTGAAGAAGGGGATGAGTTCGGACGAGGCTGCCAAGATCGTCCACAAGACCCTGTTCGACTACAACGACTTGACCCACTTTGAGCGACACGTCCTTCGTCGCGTCTTCCCCTTCTATACCTGGTCGTCAAAGAACGCGACGGAGCTTCAGCCTTTCCTGCTTACCGAGCGCCCCCTCTCATACTCCGTGCTGGCCAAGGTCCTCGACGCGGCGGATGGCGACTTCAGTGCCAAGCAGGACGTGAACATGCTCCAGGACCACATGAGGTACCGAGTGGTGCTGAATGCGGGCCTTGGGCGGATCGTCGCGGGTATCGGGCTCCCGATGGAAGATGCGATGGAGTTGCTGAAGTTCCGGGAGACCGAGTTGACCGGGGACAAGATCGTTCCCACCGGCCTAATCGGCCGGATGCACCCTGGGATAGGCCTCCTCTACAAGTTCATCTCAGGCACAGACCCCTACTACAACGTCGAGCTCGACCGGGTCCGGTCCGCTCGAGATGTTCGGTTCTTGCCGCCGTGGATCCAGAGGTGGGTTGGGTATGCGGAGATCGAAGACGTTGACCCCGACGGGAACAAGTTCATCCGATACGAGGTCGGGCACTTCCCCACCAAGAGTCTGCGGCCGGGGCAGGGAGCGAACATTGGCGCGCGAAAGCTTGCGCTGCTCCGGGCCTTCCCGGCCTGGAGAATCGTGTCAGAGTGGACGAAGCTCGTCACCGACACCTTCATGACGGGGGTTCGGGGCGAGTCTGGTGTGGAGGCTACTGGGACCGAGAGGTTCTTTGCCCTGACCACGGGCACGAAGCCATACGCGGTTGACTGGGACCGCCTTGAGCGCTGGGCTTACTATGAGTTCGACGAGCGCCTCGGGGCAGAACTCAACCGCGACCGAAAGCAGATAGACATCAGCGTACTGCTGAAGACGCCATACAATCGCGAAGACACTCAGATGCTTATCGACATGGGCATGATCGAAGAGCCAGAGGATTGGTATCCCTGATGCCCACAGACCACAAGAGATTCAAGCGGAGGCGGCCCCAGGACAGCAAGAGCCCCGAGCCAACGATTATCCAGGGGATCTCACCGAACATTTCGGTTGGAGTAACTGGAGACATTGAGGCGGAAGATCCGGACGGTAACCGGTCCAAGCTATCCACAGCTCGCCTCAAAGAGGACGGCCTACTTACCTCGGACCTATCAGCGCAAGACTTGCTAAAAGAAGTCCTGTATGAATTGAAACACATCCGATTGCACCTCGAGGCGCTTTCGGGGGAAGATCTCAGAGGAGACGTTGACTATGCAGATCAATGATGGAACAGGTCGGGGCTACGTTGCCGAAGTAACCTCTGACAACCGCCTTGCGGTGGAGTCGTCCGGGCTTTCGGAGGCTGCGTCTGCCGCCCGGAAGGGCGTCTGCTACGTCTCGACGACAGGGGTCACGGCTGACACCCTTACGGTGACCGCGACCGGCGGCACCATGATCATTATCAAGAACAACTCGACAACGGAGTCGATCATCATCGATCAAGTGACCCTTTCCACGGACAACGTGAAGGCTCGCTACAAAGAGATCGTTGACATGGCTATTGGCACGATTGCCGATGCAACCACCGGGAAGGCGATCAGCACCCAGACCTCGTCGGGAAAGAAGGCCCCAGTCACCGTCTACGCCTGGGACGAGACGAACAACGGTGTCGGCGGGTTGAGTGCCGGGACTGACCTGATCGTGGCTTATGCGACCACAGGCGTCACCGTGTTTGACCACGACGGCTCCACGGTCATCTCTCCCGGTAGCAACTTCGCTGTTGGCCTGAAAAACATTTCCGGCGGCGCGATGGAAGCGGCTGTTTCTGTCCGCTACTACGTCACAACCCTCTAACCAACAACCACTGCCCCTAACGAGCGGGGCTGAAAGCCAGGAGACTCGTAATGGCAATTACACTTCCCGTATACACAGAGACCGCGCGCCAAGACGTGGGCGACCCCGGCGGAACAGCCGAGTTCCCAGCCGGTGGCGGCGGAGCTATCAAGATCCGCGTGGTTGGCGACGGCGCAGCCGAGGCGGACTCACCCGGCATCGCCCGCGGGCTGATTGTCGGCGTCCGAGCTACCTGCTCTGCAGACGCCGGCACCGTGACCATCCGGGTCTACAACGACGACGCCAAGACGGACGAGCTCTGGAACGTGGGGCTCGCCCTCTCGGCCTCTCCGTTCAAGTCGTCGAACATACTGGCCCAGGGCATTCCGTTTTTCGACCCTCCCCACTTCACGATCCAGTGTTCGACAGACCCTAACGCAAACGTCTTCGTCACCTTCTATATCAAGTCTATTGCCGGAAACGGGTAATGCCCAACCACCCCGGAACAGGCTTTGGCACCAGGGGCCATCCGCCTAGCCTGACGGCTGGTGGTGGGGACCTCAAGTGGCAGGAAGCCGTTAGCGTTGACTGGACCGGAGTGTCCCACGATTTCGAGACCACGGCGGCGGCGACGATTGGTGGCATTGAGTGGAAGTGCCTCAACAATGGGGCTGACATCCAGACAGGTGGCCTCAAGTCTGGCGACTCTGGGACCGGGCTGAGGATTTGGCCGGATGGCGCGGAGAGGATCTGGGACGGGCGCATCGATGCTCCGATGGTGACGGTCCTCGTCAAGGATGCTGTCGGCGTCAAAACGACCTACGACATGAACAAGCACGCTGTGTGCTTCCAATGCACCTACACAGCCGCCCAGGACATCTACAACAACTACGACGCCATCGGCGCGATTGCGATGAACTCTCTGGTGGGAACCGGCCCAACTGACCCAAGGTATCTGACTGCCCGCTGTATGAGTTCAGGCAGCACCGAGATGCGGAGCATTCAGTACAGGTCCGCAGATGAGCACAGGGAATGGCGGCCCACGGATAACACGGTCGTTGGAGACAGGGACCTCTTTCAGGTAATCATCTGGCCGGGGCAGGATTATATCGGGGCCATCGTTGGCTCTATCGGCGTAATGCCTGGTGGTGGCTTCCCAGACCCCAACGACTTCACGCCTGGGTTGACCGGGTCTATGAACCTCTCATCGAAGGATGATGGGTCCGCGTTCACGCTTGCGAACCTCCGCGTTGGGATGTTTGCGGTGGCCGAGCGCGGCTCTGCCCCAGACCCCAACCCGGTCTTCACAAAGTGCCGGGTCATGTACACGGAGATGTTCTGATGCCTAATCACCCCGGGCTTGTCCTCAAGAGTGTTGACGGAGTCTTGTTAGCCACCTACTTGGTTGCTCTCGATGGCGAATTGACGAGGTTGGGAGATTAAGGTGGAAGAGCTAGGCGGTCTAGGTGGGCTAAGCGCGGCGGGGATCTTCATCCTCATCATCCTGCGTGAAGTCTTCTCCTTCCTTAAGGAGAAGGAGGACGACAGGCCATCTGCGCCAGACCCTGACCCTGACTGCGTCAAAGAAATCGACGAGCAGCTGAAGCTGATTAGAGAGGCCCAGGTCAGGACCGCAGCCAACTGCGAGAAGATGGCAGAGGTTATGAGCGCAAAGGATGTAGACGGGCTCCCTTTAGTCTACACCCCACGGTCTCTGGGGAAGTCGATAGAGAGCCTGAGCATCTCGATCACGAAGCTCGCGGACGACGTTCGGGGAAACTAGTGACCATCCGCAGCGGCTCTCGAGGTGATGAGGTCAAGTCCTTCCAGGAGTTCCTGATTGGCATGGGCTTCCTCCCTGAGGGGGAGGCAGACGGGGTGGCGGGTCCGCGCACCGCCGGGGCGATCAAATCCTACCAGGCAGCGTCTGGACTTGGGCAGGATGGAGTCGCCGGCAAGAACACCCTCAGGGCGGCTCGAGACGACGGGTGGGTCTACGACGACGGCCCGTCTCAGCCACAGATTGACGCGGCGAACGAGCTCGGGATTCCCGTTGATGTAATCCAAACTATCGAAGCCGTAGAATCAGGGGGCAAACCTAGGGCACTTAGGTTCGAGGCTCATGTTTTTCTGCGGACGAGGCCTGACCTCAAGGAGCAGATCCCCTTCACCCCCGGTCCCCGCGGATACAGCGTGACGCGCTCAGAGAGCGATAAGGACGCCTTTGAGCACGCATTCACCCTCGACCCCAAGGCAGCGACCGAAAGCACCTCCTTCGGCCTCTACCAGGTCCTGGGCGGGCACCTGATCAAGCTGTACGGGAGCCCGGAGTCCGGGGTAGACCACTTCTATGCCTCCCCGACCGAAGTCTCGTACAAGTTGCTGGTGTCTTGGTTCAAGGCTTCCAGTCGAGCTCTCAGGGCAGCTCGTGAGAAGGACTGGAAGAGGCTTGCTCGTTATTACAACGGCCCTGGTCAGGTGGAGCATTACGGAGCGGCCCTAGAGCGCGAGTATGCAAAGGTCACTTCTTAGTGGACTGGGGACCAAGAGACGACACGATTGCGCTACTCTGCATCGCGGTGCTGGTTGTTGTGTTGCTGGTAATCCGTGCATGTATCCCGCCTGAGTGGCAGCATCCAGCCGAAATTCCCGAAACACCCCCTGAAAGTTTCTACCGATAGACTGGAGTCACTATGACACCCGCACTCAGACGGTCCCTCATTGCCGTGTTCACGGCCATCCTCGCTGCCATCGGCGTCTGGCTCGGCGGTGGTGATGATCCTGCCCCCGTAGTTGACGCCGACCCACCGGCTCATGACGACGATGACTCGGCGGGAGATGATGATGATTCAGCGGGAGATGACGATGACTCCGGTCAAGACTGAGTCGATTAAGGAGCAAGGCAATGCCGACGAATCGTGAGAAGAGGCTAGCTAGAGAGAGGCAAGCCGCCGCCTTTGTTGAGCAGCACCATGGCCCAATGGCTGCCCTCCTCCAGGAGGTCACCGAGGACATTGGGGCAGAACTCACATCTCTGTCTCAGATCCAACGCGATAGCCGGCTGGCAGCCGAGATGGCCTTCCGCCTCGATAACGCTATTGATGTTCCAAACGAACTGATCGAAGCATTGGATTGGTTTGGCTTCTACCTTGGTAGTCTGATTGTAATCGGGATCTACCGAGCCATCGAGCGAGCCATGAAGCGCAAGAAAGAGAAGGCAGAGAAACTTAAAAGACGCCTTGAGGAACGCGGCCCTCGCATGGCGAAGGCTGCTAGGCGTAGAATCGAGCGGCGAATCGCCAGGCTCGAGAGAGCCACGTAGAATTGGCTGGGAGTGAGTATGCCGATCAAGTACAAGAAGACCACACCCAAGTCCGCTTACGGGAAGAAGAACGTGAAGAAGAAGAAGAAGGTCAGCCGACGCGGTCGTCGCCCAGCTCCTCCTTCAAGCAGAACTCGGAGTAGGTAATGGCAACATCAAGCACAACAAAACAGGGAGATCCGATTGGCTCTGCCCTGTTCACCCTCACCGAGACCGGGGTCAATGGCGGCGTTGCTGCTGGGATCGCCACCGCAGTGAACATGGACTCTGGGTCGTCGAGCGGCGGGGCGGGGATCCACCTCATCGAGATCGACAACACGGGGAACTCCGTGGCGTCCTATCTGAACCTGTATGACGCGGGAAGCGCCAACCCAGGTACGACCGATGAGAGCTTTGTGTTCATGGCTCCCGCGTCAACCCGAATCACCTACGCCTGCCCAGAGGGCGCGTCCTACGTGACGGGGTTGACGGGCGCCATTGTCTCCACCCCGGGGGCAGCCACCGCACCGAGCTCGACCGTCACCGCATACATCCTCGTCAGCACCTAGGGAGAAGACATGGCAATCGCAGTCAAGAGCTCAGGAGTAAGCAGCCCGTTTTCTGCCCGTGGGGTGGAAATCACCGACCTCGAGAACACCGGGCTGAACGACTTCATCAGCTCAGCCACATCGGTCTACACGCTGGACCTAGACAACTCGGCCAACGGGGCACTCACGTTCTTCAAACTGTACGACAGCACCGGCCCCACCTACGGGACCACAGAGCCGAGTTTGATGATCCAGGTTGCTGCGTCCACTAGGCAGGTCTGGTCGATTGCTCAGGGGCTACAGTTGCTCTCCGGGCTCTCCGTCATGGCCTCCACCGTTGACGGCCCTGACTCCGGCAGCTCTCCCGGCTCCAACTTCAACTGCAGCATGGTCGTCTCCTAGGCTTTTCCGACCTCAGTAAAGCCAGTAGACAGGAGCAGCCTGGCGAGCTCCTCTACGGCCGCGTCCTCTGAGCAGACCTCGTCCCACTCGATCTCTTGATTGTTGACTGCCCGGACGGGGTCGAACATCAGACGCCTCCAGGCCTGGTCAAAAGCCTCGTCTTCGTCGCCCCCGAACCCAACGACCGGGAACCTGAAGCAGTACATCTTCATTGGTTCAGTGCTCTCCTTGAGTTGATGACAGCATCGATAGCAAGGTAGCAGTCCTCGCAACAGACCTGGTATCTGACCTCAAGGGAGAGCGCGTCCTTCCACTCCCTCGGGAGGAGTTGCGCTGGGGCGCAGTACTTCTCCCCAATGGGGTCGCCGCAAAGCTCACAGTCCCCGCTTGACAGCTCGACAATCAGCTTTGCTGCCTTTCGCACATCGCGTAGCCCCCTAATCATTCCGCCTTCTCCAGGATGTTCCGCATTCTCAGCGGGATGTGAAGCCATGCTCGGTACTCAGGGTCTACCTGCGCCCGGCTGAGCTGATCTACGGCCGAGTTTATCCTCTCGCGCTCCTCAGTGGTCAGTCTCTGTTCCCTGAACAGGGTGAGGATCTTGAGGGCTGCGTCGATTGGGATGAGGTCATTCATTGGCCACTCCTTCCTAGTGTCCTTCGGCAGTACTCTGCGATATTGCAGGCGTCTGCCAATCCGTCATCTGGTTTTGTCTTGCGGCCTGGTGTGAGATCCAAAGCAGGAACGAGCCGTTTGCATGCGGCGATGCTCCTTGGCTTAGGGTCACCGGACCCCGGGCACACTTCGGACTGCCATCGCTTAGGCTGGACGATGTCGTATCGACATCCCAACCCGGACAGCCACCCGTCCAGTCGTCCCCAGTTCTTTCCCATGGTGATGGCTGAGCTCGCTCCCATCTTAGGAGCTGGGCGACTCCCAAGAGCCTCGACAACAGCACTGATGCTGTCTGACGAGCAGCCCTCATCCCAACACGCGCTCTCGAGCCAGTCACTTAACGCCCTCAGGTCTAGGTCCTTCCCTGTGTGGGGGAGTTTAGTGGATGAGACAAGAGAGCCGTCCCCCCGAAGGAGGACGGCCGCGCCTTGTTTCCCTGGGTCCATGCCCAGGTACAGTTTAGAAGGGGATGTTGTCGTCATCGGTCAGCTCTGCTGCTGGCGCACCACTGAACTCGTCATCAACGACCTCGTTGAAGTAGAAGTTCGGGTATCCACTGGCTGAGGTCTTCTGGCGCATCCGGATCTTCTTCCCCACAAGGGAGGAAACGATTGAGCCGGCGTGGTTCGTTCCCTTGTCGTAGACCGTCTCCACCGAGGGCATCTCCCCCGTGAGGAGCATGAGGTCTTCGGCCAAGATCTTCAGGCCGACCTCACTCGCAGTCTGGAACTTCTCCACGTACTTGCCCTTACACAGGCCATCGACGACCTCGAGGCCCCACTTGTAACGCTCCTTGGTCTGCTTCCCGTCGTCGTAGAACCAGTAGTCGAACGAGGTCACCGTCACGACGTACTCGCCGTCCTGGATCTCATCCCGGTCTCGCCTTCCACCACCGCTAGATTTGGGGGGTCTTGGGGTGATGGTGTTCCACATGTCTGTAATGCTCATTCTTCAGTCTCCTTAGTCTTGGCCTCAAAGGCCTTCTCAAACGCGACCTCAAGGGCCTCGTAGTTCAGTTCAAGTAGTTGGGGAAGGGGTCGTCCGAGTTCGCCCCGAGAGCCGCACTCGATCTGAACCTTCCCGTCTCGGTGGGGGGCCGTACGAAGGGTCCGGTTTCCCTCCTCGTCCATCTCCGCTCGGAAGATGAAGTCAACCACCCCGTGGAGCACCTTCCTGGCGCTGCCCGGGAGGGCCGAAGTCACGAGGACCTCGCCGCTTCTCTTCCCCTGCTCGTCTACCTCAATCTCCCTTCGCTCGTGGCTGATGAAGATGACCGACATGCCAAGGCCGCGAACGGTGGCAATCGCGTTGGTCAGCTTCCTTCGGGCGAGTTTGTAGCCCTTCCCGTAGCCGGCGTCACCGAGGTCATCCCAGCCGTTGGCACGGCAGACATCGTCCACGAGGAACTCGTAGAGGTTGTCAACCGTGTCGATGACGAGGGTTTCCCAGCGGTGCTTTTCTTTGCTCTTCTTGAGCTCCATCACGACGTTCCGGAAGTCTGTCCAGTTGGCAATCTGCATGTCCGCGGCTTCCATGGCTGCGGTTCCGGGCTCGGTTGCGAGGAAGAGGGCCATTGGCCACCCGTTTGCCCAAGTGGTCTTCCCAATCTTCGGTGGTCCGTAGATCATCCAGAGGTAGGACGATTTCGTCCTGTGTGGCTTGTGTCTCTCAGTCGGTATCTGAACAGCGCTCATGCCTTCTCCTCTGTGCCCTGGCCCAGATCCTCTATCACCTCGAGAAACTCTGCCGTAGCAAGCGGATCTCCGACGGAGGCCCTCTTCTGTCGGTAGGTCCAGAGTTGTCTGGCCGCTCGCTGTCTTACCTTTTCGAGCTGGCCCTTGGGCCCAGTTGCCCAGGCCCTTGTCGCCCCGTCGGGGCCTTGGTGCATGACTATGATTTGTTTCGCTGCCGTGTTCATTGAGTCGCTCCTTCCGTTCTCAGTTCTTGGTGCGGTCTGTCGACCGTCTCGTATGCGTCACGGGTAACTGCCCCGCAACAAAGGTCAAGGAAAGCGCAGCGACCGTATCGGCCGACGCAGCTCTCCGTGTTTCTGATGGCAAAGCCACCGTTGTCTATCTCGAGGATTCGCTTGTGGATCTCCCAAGCCTCTTGCCTCCAGAGTTCCATCTGCTCCTCCGTCCTAGTAACCATCTCGTGGTGGAAGTAAAAGTCAGGTCTGTCTAGGTAGTCCTCCTTCATTCGTTCGATGTACTGCTCCGGGGTTTCGCCCTTCCTCTGCTTGCTTCCAGGCCACTTGGCTACGGCGTAGAACACCTTCCGGACCTCCCACCCAAGCAGCCTTGAAGCAGCCTCTAGGTACGCCGAGACCTGGAAGTCGATGTCGAGCCTGTCGATGTAACTGGCGTCGAGCCTCGAGGTCGTCTTGAACTCGTAGACAGCCGTCGCGTCGAGCCCATCAAGCACCCCAGAGAAGCGGTGCTTCCTTGAGGGTCGGCCCGTCTTCGGGTTGATGAGGGGGAGGGTGAACTGAACCTCCCGCCGCGCCGGCCAGTAACTCCAGCGCTCTAGGGCTCCAGACACCAGGGCCTCGGCAACGCCTGCGGCCATGGCAAGCTCGTCCCGAGCCTCTTGCCCGAACACCTTGTCTTGAAAGGAGAGGATGTAGTCCGAGGCTGCCTTCGGGTCTCGGTGTTCAATCCCCAGGTGGGCGGCCGTCCCCCGCCTCATGGCCCTCGACTTTGCCGGAGGCCGCAGCAACTCCACGTATTTGTACTTGTGTAGCCTCTGGCACTTCCCGTAAGTCACCAGTTCTGATTGTGTAATCGGTCGCATAGTCTTCCCAGCCCTGGAGCAGATGTTCTGCCCCGCAGTATTCGCAGGTAAAGGTCCCGTCCAAGCGGACAGACACCGTCTCGTGGTCGCAAAAGTCGCAGTAAGTGGGCGTCCTCATCGCGCGCCTCCTTCCTAAGAGGGCCACCCGGATAATACATTTGCCTGTAAATGAAGTCAAGCTGTTGTCTTACATCTGTCATGCCCCTATAGTCCTTGTCTGGAGGTCATAATGACAATAATTAAAGTAACTGGAACCGGACTTTTGCGAGAGTGGACCTCTCGTGAGGACATTACAAGGCGAGAGGCTGCAGACCGCCTTCAGGTGGGGGTAGCCACCCTAGACTCTTGGCTGCAGGGGAACCGGCGCCCCGGGCTTGCTGCTGCTCGGGTTATCGAGGAAGCCACCAACGGTCTTGTGAAGACCGACGACTGGCTTACTGAGGAGGAACTCGCGACCGTCCGGTCGGCTCGTCCTTAGCGCTGCGGGGGGTAGGGATGGCGCGAATCCGATCAATCAAGCCCGAGTTCTTCCACCATGAGGGCCTCGCTTCATGCACTCCGCATGCTCGCCTGCTGTTCGTTGCGATGCTGCAGCTCGCGGACAGGTCGGGGCGTTTCCGGTGGATCCCAATGCAGGTCCATGCCCACGCCTTCCCCCATGAGCGCGAGCTCGACATCCCGGCCCTGGCCGCGGAACTCGAGGGGATCGGGTGCATTCGGACCTACACCGTGGGCGGCAAGCGTTTTGTAGATGTAGAAAACTTCACCAAGCACCAGAAAGTGCCTAATTCTGAAAGGAAATCCGTACTTCCGCAGGTGTCCCAAGAAACTTTGACAACTTTTGTTGGACACGATGTCAAACAAAGTAGGCATTGGAGGGATGGAGGTATGGAGGGAGACAGTGTCTCTAGTGGTCTGAATGGTAAGGATGTAGACCTTGGTACTTCTGTTAGCAGAATCTGGAATACATATAAAAAGTATCACCCTAGAAGTAGGCACGCTCCTCCCAAGAGTTGGCGAGAGATGGTGGAGGATGCTCTCGGGGAGTACAGCGCTGACGAGCTTTGTCTTGTTGTCCGCTGGGCGAAGGAGAGCAGGGACTACTCGTTCCAGCGAAGTAAGAAGCTCGACAAGCTCAACAACATCCTCGCCTTCACAAAACTGCCGGGCAGGATCGAGTCTGCCCTGGAGTGGGCCGGGGTGGCGACTTCCCTGGAGTCGTACCTTGAGGCGAATGCTCAGGCTGCCATCAGGTACAAGGATGAGTTCGAGCAGGGGGGCAGGGCCATGGACCCGGGCACCCTCACCCACTACATGCAGGAGTATGGCCTTCCGGTTCCGTCTCCTGACATCGAGGCGAAGGTGATCAAATGGTTGATGAAGAGGAAGGTGTAGGAGAGATGTTTTCATTCAGTACTGAGTCTTCAGAGCGGGCTCTTGTTGGTGCGGTGTTCCTTGGCGGTGAGCGTGTTTTCTACGAAGCGGAGTCCCTTGGGTTGAGGGAGGACCACTTCTCGAAGCCGGGTAACAGGCTGCTCTGGGCGGTCTTTCGTGACGGCCTTGAGGGTGGGGTCAAGCCAGACGTCGGGATGATCTACGAGCGACACGAGCGGGACATCGTCAAGTTCGGAGGCTTCTCCTGGTTGAGCAGTTTCAGTGGTGCCTGTGGCTCCATCCACCATGTCCCCAGTTACGTGGACCGGGTGATCGCCGGCCACCGCCGGGCGAAGATCCTCCACGCAGCTCGGCTGGCCCTCGAGGCCGGCAAGTCACCAGACAACACGGCGGCAGACATTCACGCCCTCCTAGAGGGGGCTCTGAGTGACTCTGCGGGTGAGGTTGGCGTTGGGTCCGAACTAGAAACAGCAGAGAGCCTCGTCATGGACTGGGCGGCGAGGAGACAGTCTGTCCTCGACGGTGAGACTGAGTCCGATGAGTTGACGTGGGACATCCATGCGCTTGATCGGTTCGTGGCAGCGGGCCCAGGTCACTTGGTTGTTATCGGGGGTCGCCCGAAGATGGGGAAGAGCCAGCTCGCCCTCTCCATCATGGCGAACATCTCTAGGAAGTACGGCCCGACCCTCTTCTGTTCTGCGGAGATGGGGAGGGATGCCCTCGCCAGGCGGATCCTCTCCTCAAGCGCAGACATCAAGACAACAGACCCCAGGGCCTTCGCGGAGGGTACTGCTCGGGTGTTCAGGGAGTGGCTCGATGTCCCGATGTTCTTCGACTACAAGGCGCGTTCCTTCCAAAACGTCTCGGCCTCCATCCGCTTCGCCCACCGCAAGCACGGCATCAGGGCTGCGGCGATTGACTACCTGCAGTTGCTCGAGATGGCCGGCGCGAGGACCGAGGAGGAGGAGATCGGACGAGCCTCTAAGGGTTTCAAGAATCTTGCGGAGGACCTCGGCATCCCCATCGTCCTTCTCGTCCAGGTGAACCGTCGTTGCGAGGAGAGGGCGGACAAGCGTCCGGTCATGTCCGACATCCGCGGGTCTGGCCGTGTCGAGCAGGATGCAGACGCTGTCGTCTTCGTCTACCGGGAGTCCTACTACAACGAGCGGTTCGCTCGCCCCAGCCAAGTGGAGCTCCTCGTCCGAGCTAACCGGCACGGTCCCGCCGGAACGGGCATCGCCTTCTGGCGTCCGGGTGGTGGGTGGTTCCGCGACCCGACCCCCTGGGAGTCCCTAGGCAAGAAGGACCTCGACTAGACAAAGCCAGTCGAGGTCCTTCTGCGGTGGCGCGGTGGCTTGGGGGGTGGGGGGGCGACCTCGCCTTCGGGGCCACAGTCTAGTCTTTGCTCTTCCCACTGTCATCCCATACCGTTTTTGTGTGCGGAGGGATGCCCCTCCGGGTCCTGGCCGTAGACACCGCTTGGTGGCTTATGCCGAGGTCCTTCGCGACTTTCCGGTCAGACCACTTCCCGAGCATGGGGTGGTAGTCGTCCCGCTTTGGCGGCCCCCCCTTTCTCTCGCTGTGGACGCCAAGCCTGCTTAGCGTCTTGTGTGCCGTTCTCCAGTGGATGCCCCACTTGTCGGCAAGCCCTCGGATTGACCGGAGACTCTGGTAGTCCCTGACAAAATCCAACTCGTCCTCTTCGCCAATAGATCTCTTCCTAGGCATTGTGCCCTCCGTCGCTCTTCGTGATTTGTTCTGCGAGCCGCTGGGCCACAATTGGCGTAACGGCATTCCCTACCTGTCGGTACTGGCTGGCCTTCGTTCCCTTGAGGGGGTGGTCGTCAGGAAAGTCCATGAGGCGAGCACACTCGGCCACTGACAGCCTTCTGCGCCCAGTTGCGAGCCAGAGTGTGTCCGAGGCCCTTGCCGGCCCTCCCTGGGCCGTCCAGCCCGTGCTCTCTTTCCCGTTGGTCCCCTTGTACTCGGTCGCACTGACGAGAGCACTGGGCCTGTCCAAGAGTTCGGGGTGCTCGCCCTTTCTCCACCTAGACTCGACCCACGGGCCAGCGTTCCCGATTTGCGCGGCTGGGATCGTGGTACACGGCTCGTCCGTCAGGTCCCGGTAGTTCCTCTTGTGTGCGAGCTCGGGTGTCTGCGGGTTCCTTCCGCCCCCGATGACCCGAAGCATCTGGTTCCCCTTTCCTCCGATGGTAGGTGCCGGCTCCTCCGTGCTAGCTGGCCTCTCTTGTCTCGGGTTGTTGCTCGAGTTCCTGCTACCGCTGAGCTCGCCGGTCAGCCCGAGGGCGTGGCCCACGGTGTTCCAGGGCAGGAGGTTCTTGTCGAAGAGCTCCCGCTCCTTCCCCGGGTCGCTGTGTGTCGGCTCGGGCCACTCGATGGGGTGGGGGCCGGCGACGATGAACACCCTGCGCCTCCGCTGGGGAACCCCGAAGTTTGCACTGTCCAAGACCTTCCAGTCAACCCACCTGAAGTGGCGACGGAGGTCTTGGAGGATCACCTGGTCGAAGTAGGCATTCGGGCAGAGGGGTGTCCCGATGCAGCACTTCCCCTGCTTGCAGGCGCCCTTGTGGTTGGTGAGTCCGACCACGTTCTCTCCCACGAACCAAGTGGGCCGGAGGAAATCAACCACCTCAACGGTGGCGGGCCACATGTTCCTGTCGTCCTGAGCCCCCTTCCTTTTGCCGGCGGTAGACCACGCTTGGCAGGGGAAGGACGACCACAGGAGGTCTGGTGCCATGCCCTCGTACAAGGACAGGTCACGAACATCCCCCTGGACAGCAGGGAGCCCCGCAGCCCGCAGCGTGGAGCAGGCGTCTTCGTCCCACTCCACGCAGGCGAGGTGTTCACACCCCGCAGCCTCGAGTCCGAGGGCAGCGCCCCCAGCTCCGGCGAACAGTTCAAGTACTTTCATCTCTCTTCTCCTTCCTTGCTATGTCACAGTCGCCAGGCCTGACGACCTCCTGGTACTCGTACTCAATGCACCCTTCACACTCGTCGGGGTGTGTTGTGTAGTACTCGGCGCCGCACCCCTTGCAGCGCCTCGCTTCGGTTGAATTTCTCACGCACCGCTCCTTCCTGGGAACATGTGACCCTGCCTCCGGGCAAGGTCGAGTTTTCTTAGTGTCTTTCTAAACCTCGTCGGGCTGGACCCGTCGAAGCTGTCTGCCCCTGCGTCTCGGCACAGGTTGATCCTTTTGATGCTGTTCACTCGGGCTACGTGAAACAGGCAGTCACGCTTCTTAGCGAGCTCGCCCCACGCCCCCATTGTCTCCAACTTCCAGTCGGTTGAGCCGCCGAGGAAGATGCCAATCTGCGGTGAGAGTGTCGACCTCACGCCCTCCACGGTCATCCCATCCTGGACGGGGAGGAGGAGTTGGCGACCGAACTGCTCCAGCCGGGGCACCCACGACATCGACATCCTGAGTGACTCGAGGCCCCCACCAACAATGTCGGGGAGGACGATCCAGTCCGCGTTTGCGCCGTGGTCCCGAAGGACCCGCTCAAAACCCTCCACATTGAAAGGGAGACCTCTGGTGTGGCAACCCCAAGCCCCGTTGTCGAGCCCGTATGGGAGGGGTGACGGGGTCCGGTAGTTCTGACTCGGTTCGATGATGAACCTCCACTCGGCATCTCGAAGCGCGTCGAGGGTAAGGCCCGAGCATCGGGACGTGTATGCCCGCATCATGGGAGCCTCCGCCAGGACCAGTCCTGTCGCTTTGGCCCGCGGATGCAGAGGGTCAGTGCCCCCTCGGGGAAAACTCGAATCTTGTGGACAGTCTTGTGTCCCCTAAAGGACACGGACCATCGGCGCCTGGGCTTACCCGCACCGACACACCGAATCTCGTCGTACCCACCACGAAGGACCACCGTGACAAACGACCATGGGTGGTCATGGGCTCCGATGATCGGGCGGTGCCTAGAGGCGGGGAAGCGGTGCAAGTACAGGCCAACCAGCCGGGTTTCGAGGAGGTAAAGCCTCTCCATGACGGGCCGCTTCGACTCCTCGTTGGGGAAGATTGGAAGCCACCTCATGGGCTGAGCCCCTTCGCTCGGGCAAGGCAGGCGCCGCACTCCTTGCACGGGGTGTCGCCCCCGGCGTAGCAGGACCAGGACATGACGATGAGGTTCGTTGCTCCGAGGGTTCTGGCGAGCGACACGACCTCCTCCTTCGTCTTGTCGATGAGCGGCGTGTAGACCGGGATACGCAGCTCCGCCTCAACCGACCGGAAGAACTCAGGACGACAGTCCTCAAAGACCTCTTGGTCGTCCGCGCAGGCACCGAACACGAGGGCGTCGGGAAGCTCCGGATCGTGCAGGAGGGCCGCCGCAACGATAAGCGCGCGGTTTCTCCCGGGAACAACAACGTCCGAGCCAAACAGGTCTCCGCCATCGGAGACAAGAGAGCCGCCGGAGGGGTACCAGTCCCCGATGCCGTCGCCAACAAGGTAGATGGTCAGCGGCACCCGGGCGGTCGATGCGATCCTCTTCGCAGCCTCGAGTTCCTTGGCCGCATGCCGCTGGCCGTAGTCAAAGCAGACGGCGTCAACGATGTCGTCGTAGTGCCCGTGGTGCTTGATTGCCCAAGCGAGGCAGACTGCGGAGTCCATCCCACCGGACAGCAGGACGCGGGTTCTCTTCGGGTAGATTCTCCTCATCTCTCTTCTCCTTCCTAAAGCCACTCGACATTGCCGAATGGCATCTCTATTACGGACATGCACGCATACTCTGCGTACTCGGGGAACGAACTGAGTTCGCCGCGTTCGTTGCGGGGTCCTCCGCGGGCCTTCCGCCCCGCGAGGTACTCCTTCCTCATCGCCTTGACGGCCTCTTCCTTTGTCTCACCAATGACGGTGAGCTCGTAGCCGAAGACGCCCAGTTGGGCGAGGTAGACTGACTTGGGCTCATTCTTCTTGCTCATGCTTCCTCCTAATAGTCCGCGCTTTTGAATGGCGCGGATGGGTCGTTCCAGGCGTAGTCAAGCTGGTCCTTCGGGGCGTCTTCGTCGGCCCACCGGTCGGTGTCGGAGTCCTCCTGGATCCCAGCACACCCGTCGCAGACTCGCTCCTCGGGGAACTCGTCGCCGCACTCCTCGGGGGACATGACCCGACCGCAACAACGACAAACGGGGACGGCGAGGTCTTCCTCTTCCGGGCGGCGGATGACGGAGACCTCGTTCTGGGTTTCAATCCAGACGTGGGCCCCACAGGACAGGGGCTTGTTCGGTCGGTAGATGACCCGAGCGACCTCCCCTCCCTCCCTGTCGTAGATGACGGCCTCGTGGCCGTAGTCGTTTGACTTGTAGGTCTTCACGGTCAGGACCGGGTCGGCCTTGCCGTGCTTCCGGTTCGCCTTAATGACGTGTTGGTTGACGTGGATGATGGTTTTCATTCCTCTTCTCCTTCGTTGTTAGGTGCCGGTTTGACCACCTTCAATCAGGCGTCCGTTCACCACGTTGGCTGGCTTAATAACCAACACCGGCAGGCATACCAGTCATCACCTTGAGTTATGATCGGCGGCTCAGGTGACGGCTGGCGGAGGGAGTGAGCCGCCTAGCCGTTGCTTTGCCTCTGGAGTCCGGTCTTCACCGAGTCCAAGTGGAACTTGTAGATCTTGCCGTTGATGATGCTCTCACCCAACACGGGGTACTTCCTCGCCTTCGGCTTGATGCCGCAGACCCGGAACACGCCATTGAACGTCCTGAACTTCTTCCCGTAGTCATCCGGCTCGAGGCCGAAGCGAGGCGCGAGCTTCCGGAACTCAGTCTCCTTCGGGTCGATAGCCTCGCCGTCCTCGGTCCTCTCGGGGACGACGAACTTGAATGCCACTGGGATCTCAGTGCTGGAGTACGTGCAGTGCTTCCTAGACACGACGATGCCGTGCCTCATGGCGATTTGGCCCAGAGCCTCCTCCGCCTCATCAAGGAGCATCTTCACAGTGCTTCGGTCAACAGAGTTAATAGTCATCAGTCTTTCCTTCCTTTGCCCTCTCTGGGCGGTTGTTGGCGGCGGTTTCTCGAACGACAAACCGTCCGCCTTTGCACCTGACATGCGTCATCGCAACTTGGTGTTTCGTCATAAACTTTCCAAACATGGTGACCAGTCCACCCGAGTCGTATGAGACCGAGTAGCCAGACTGCAGCAGCAACAGCAGTTCCCCGATGGGAATGCGAGTCCTCTTATCAACGATCTTTCCCACTACATTCTCCCTGGCCCATGGTCGGCCTCGTGTTGTCGTTGCAACTCAAGGTCGACCTCGGGCCCACAGGCAACGCAAAGCCCGTCATCCCGCATGGTTGCCTCGGGCACCCGACAGCTCGGGCAGAGGCACTCGCACTGGCAAGCAGTGCAGCCTCCACACGCGCTGCACCAGGTCTCGGGTGGTCGTCCTTTTCTCTCTTCATGAGTACTCCCTGGGGGCCATCCGCCCCCCTCTACTAGGTTGAAGATTCCTTCGGCTTGTTTCCTGCCTTCCCCGGTCACGCTTCCTCCTCCTGTATGCGGCGGGCAATCGCCCGCTCTACAGTCTCTTCGTTAAATGTGTCTCCGGTTAGGCTGAAAAGGGATTCGGTTACGTCGCACAGAAGCCCGTACAAAAGGCGTATCTCTGCGTGCATAGACGCAGCAAGCCCGCTGTCGATAGCGTGGAATGGGACAGGTGGCTTGTCGCTGTTTCTGTAGTTGCGGTCGTTCATGTCTCTTCTCCTTCTTATGCGACACGCCGGACAAATCCGGTGGTGTCCTTGGTTGCGGGACCTTTTGCGTACAAGGCGATCCAATGCCCCGGCGGATCGTCAAACCTAATGTCGTCGTTGTCGCCGGAGATGACGGGGTAACCCATCCACCCGCCGGCATCGAGCAGCCGCTGAACAGCCGCCTTCGCCGCCGCCCTGGTCGTACCACCCTCGGACGAAAACACCGCCGCAGCGTTGTACCCAGCCCTCAGGTACTGGAGGGCGTGCTGCATGGACGACTCGCCCTCGCTCAGGCTGTAGGTGAGGTGGTAGTTCGACGACACCTTCCTGTATTCAAGCGGCCACTTCGAGTAGTCGTAGAAGGTCAGGTTGGGGAACTCGTCCACAATCCCAGACCTCTCCCACGGAACGTCGCTCGTCCCGTTCAACCGAACCGCGGGCTTCATCCCCTTGACCCCAGCCAGATAGATGTGCTGGTTCAACTCCATGCGGAGCTGGTCAAGGAACGCATCGGGGAACAACTTCCACAGGGCGGTCTTCGATACCCGACAGACGTAAGCCGTGTTGGTAACTAGTTGTCCGGTCTTGTTGATACAGACCGAGGCACAGTTCGTGGCGAACGGACAGGTATTGAACCCCGACTCGTAGGCCGGGGCCAGGTGCATGATCGCAGTCAGCACCCCCTCCTTGTTTCCTTTCTCCACCTTCAAGTTCGAGCCCAACAGCTTTCGCAGTCGGCCCGACTTCGTGAACTGAAGCTGGTGTTGTAGGTTGCTTGCATCTACGTCGACCCCGATGGGGCCGAGCACGTCTCTCGCTCTGTCAGTAATCCTCATGGCTTTCTCCTTCCTGAGGTGTTGTCTAGCTAGATGCCCATCCAAAGAACAGGTACTTCCCTTCGCCTCCCTTCTCCATGCCGTACATGATGCAGCCGGCGGGGCCCCACTTGTCTTCGACGCGGGGGTCGTCGCTATTGACTAGGTCTTCCGCGTACTTGACCGGGTCTGTGTCGATGGGGAGGCCGATGAGTACAAACCCCTCCTTCTCGGCAATCGTCCCTGTGTACCCGGCGTGACCGTAGTCGTACCGAGCTCGCTCGACAGCATCGTCGAATGCCTCCTTGGCGGTCTTTCCGACCGATTCCGTTATGAACATGTTCGCACCCATATCTAATCTCCTATCCTAGGCAATACTGTACCATAAAGGTTGACACTTGTCAACCCGTATGAGCACAATGGTTGTTGGTGTTTAGCTGGGCTCGGGCCAGGTGAGCTCGGGGTAGATCTCGTAGCACTTGCCATTGCGGAAGAGCCACCTCCACTGGCACCCGTCTTCCCCGTGCATCTCAATGAAGGACCCCGACTCAACGAACGGGGCAATCGCGTCGAAGAGGACCTCCTCGTTCCCAATCTTCTCGCCGTCGAACGCAATGTGATCAACGTCCTCGGTTGGCTCGACCCCCTGCGGGTCTGACGGCCACCGCCAAGCCCTCAGGGCATCCTCAAGGGTCTCGGCATCCTGGTACTCCTTCGTGTCAACCCAGGAGAACCACCGCTCAACCTTCGCCTGCTTCTCTCCGTCCCATCGCCCCCCTTGGAGTCGCGCGCTCGACGAGTCGGTGCCGTTGGGGTCGAGCCCCTTGATGGCGGCGAGGGCTCCGGCCTTGTTCTTCCCCCTGATGAGGAATTCCTGGTCTTCAATGTACATGCAGTAACCCATGTCAGTTCTCCTTCCTTGAGTACTGTTGGTAGTTCCGGACAGGAGTCACCTCCTTGTAGATCTCCACGAACTCGGGACGCTTGCCGTGCCTCTTCGTGTAGGCCTTGAAGAAGGTGCCCGCATCACAGTCTTCCTCAAGGAAGACGGACTCAGCAGCCTGATATGAGTAGCCAGTGATCTCGCCGTCGATCCCCAACTCGGTGAGCATCTTCCTGGGGACCTCGAGCCACCCGTGTCCTGGGTCTGTGTGAAACGTAAACATGTCAGTCTCCTTCCGTGACTAGGTGAATTAGGCTCAGGCTTTGGAATATCTCCGTTGGGAGGTCTCCCCAAGAGAGCCCTCCGGTGACTAGATACCTCTTGCCGTCGATGTGAACGTCGGCCAGCTCCCTGGAGGGGGAACAGAAGACCTCGTCAATGGCGTCCTTGAGCAGCTCCACGGGATCTTGGCCCGACCGCTCGTCGTCGCTACAGAAGTCAAGCGTCTCAAGCACGTAGAGGCGTTCATCCTCCGATATCGACTCGGCCCGTCCTTTCAGTAGGTCGATGTCCACGTTCTCTGGGACTCTTGCGAATGTGATCAGCATGTCGGCACCCATCTCAGCCTCCGTTCACGGGGAAGGTGAGGTCCTCGTGGCCTGCCGACTGGCCGAACAGAGCCCCGCCGTCGTTACCCTCGTCGTCCGCAGAGGGGAAGATCATCGACCCGTCAGTGAACTCAATGACGACGGGTCGACTGTACTCCCAGCCCAGGTGTACAGCCTCGTCCCCGGTCATCCAACTGACAGCCTTGATCGTCTTTCCGACGAGGTGCTTCTTGGCGTAGTCCATCCAGTACTTCGTTTGTTCCTTCTTGTTCTTGAACATCTCTGTTCTCCTTCCTATTGGTTGTGCCCGTTACTTGGGCGAGAAGCCGCTCTTCAGGCGCTTATGCACCGTCTTGAGTGCGGCTATTAGCAACTCAACCCTGTGCATGACTTCCGTCTCGCCCAGGTCTGAGTCGTATGCGTCGTCAGTCCACTGGTGCAGGCTGACGAGGTGGTTGTCGAGCTCGGTTCCATCCCAAGCCCACAGGCAGGACCCGACACATGACACACAGGTGTCGTCCTCCATCTTGTCCGGTGGGTTCGCGTCTCCGCATGTCCCGCACACTTCGCAGTCACACGTTGTCGTCCCGCTTGCGTGGAACTGCTTCCCGCAGGCGCCGCATGTGTGCCAGTAGCAGTCCCAGTCGTCAGGTACGTTTCTCATTCCTCTTCTCCTTCCTTGTCGCCAACCAGGGATCTGGCAGCGTCAACAGCCCCCCGGAGGTTCGATACAAAGCTGAGCGTGTCTGGGTTGTGCGGCGGGGCGTGGGGCAGTAGCAGCACAGCCGCTTCCAGCCAATTACACAGGCCAAGGATGGTTGCCATTGTCTCCCCTTCCTGGGTTAGTTCACTACTCATGTCTCTTCTCCTTCCTCTTCGGCGGCGATGAACTCGGCCGGCTCAATGACGACCCGGTATCCCGGGCCGTATGTGTCGATGTCTGCTTTGAGTCGTTCGTGGGCAGCGGTGATGCCCGTGACTGCCGTGCGAGACTCCAGCACGGGGAGCCCGCTCCGGTGCCCTCCGCGCTCCCTTACGAGCACGTAGAACTTGGTCTTGCTTTGTCTTAGGGTCGTCATTCCTCTTCTCCTTCCGTTGCGTTGTCGATGGCTGCCTGTGCGTCCCTTGCCCACGGGAAGTCCCTGCACTCGGCAGGGGAAACTCCACGGGCATCAGCGGCGTGACCAATAGCCATCGAGAGGGTTCGCTTCAGCGCAGCCAACAGACCAGGCGCAGCGGCGATGAGGCGGGCGTTGTCGTATTGGCGGACTGCTGTGACGTAAGTGTAAGACTGGACACCATCGTCGTCGTCGCTCCAGAAGACCTCATACCGCTCGCCTTGGGGTGCATCGAAGTCTCCGCCGAGCATGCGGTGGATTCTCCACGGTGAACTCGGCGGTCCAGGTGTGTGTTCGTTGTTACTCATGTCTCTTCTCCTATCCTGTGTGAATGAGGTCGCCACAGATGGAACAATCCCACCCGTGATACCTCCGTCCGTCTTCCCAGAATTCGTAGAACTCGGGGGTCTCGCTGCAGTCGTGTCCCTTGCGCTTGATCTTCTCCTTCAGTTCGCGCTCGCCCTTGATGCGGTCCTTCTCCACCTCTTCGGGGGTCATCTCTACAAAGTTCCCGTCGGCGTCCATCTTGTAGTGGGTGACAGTCATCTCACTCTCCTTCCCCACAGTCGGGTTGTTTTCGAACACCCCGCCGTCAGGGTCGGCAAGAAAACCTCACCGGACCCGCCGCAGTCTGGGCATTCGTTGCCACGACCCAAGACCCTCATTCGGCCTCGGTCTGCAACGCTCTTCGGCAGCCGCCGACCCCACCCCCTACATGGCCGGCAGGCTGAGCCTCTCCATTCGATCTCGGTACGACCCACCATCTCTAGTACTCCTCTGGCAGGAGGAAGGTCGTTGCTGACCTGTTCCATTCGGTTATGACCCACAGCTTGGTCCCGTCATCGAGGTCGTAGACCGACATGATTCGCTCGTCCTGGTGCTCAGGCTTGAGCGACAATCGCTGTGTCTCTGCATCCTCGGGGTGCAGTGACCCCCAGTCGCCTGTCATGTGCCGCAACAGCAGCTTGAGCGAGCTCCTCTCGTTGCGCTCGAGGGCTTGGGTTGCACCAGGGGTGGACACAACCATCCCCGGTGTGAATAGCGTTCCTGTAATCGTTCCTTCACTCATCTCACTCTCCTTCCATGGTCAGGTGGCGAATAGCCGCGTTCAGGTGCTCGCAAGCATGCGCCGCCCACTTGTCTGTTTCGGATAGAAGCGCGTCCTCTGGGTGCGGGCCAGGGAGTTCCTCGGGGTACATGTTGAGTGCCGACATGGCGCTGATGATTTCTCCTACAGCGCGGTGTGCTGCGTTGTTTGGGGTTGTCTTGCTGTCGTATTCGGTTGGCTTGCTCATCTCTCTTCTCCTTCCTTACCAACGCTGGTAAGCGGGTTAAATCATCCCGAGTTGAATCAGCCAGCTCGGGGCTCCGTGTGGACACGTTCCATCAGGCTCGACCCGACACCCATCGATGGCCTCAGCGGTGTCGAAGAGCATGTTCTCGACCTGCGCGGCGGACGGGCGGGCATACTCCTCCCCGTTCCAGGTCACAGTCGGGCCGCCCCTCGGCTTGGCCTTGGGCTTAGGCTCGGGGATCTCCGCCTTGAACAGGACGTACCCGGTATCTTCCAGCCTGTTGAACCGGACTCGGATGCGCTCCAGGTGGGGGTACATCTTCGCCAGGTCAGACTTGTTGGTGTACGGCCCACTGGGGGTCCGAAAGTCTAGGTTCTTGCTGAAGTCGGCTTGCGCCTCCTCCGGCGTCTCGTAATCCCGGCCATACGCCGGCATCAAAGGTTCGATTCCAAACAGTCCACTCATCTCTTCTCTCCTTCCGGGCAGTTAGCCCTCTTTCTCCACTCAAGAAACTTGAACCAAGCGAGCCGAACCCTCTGCCACAGGGTGAGCTGCCCAACGATGATCACCTCGTCCAAGTCGTAGTTGTATTCCCGCTTCCTTACGTCGAGCTCGTTGCTCGCGGCGAAGTCGAGGAACTCGAGGACCTCCTCGGGGCTCAGCCATCCGCGGACCTGGCCGCCGCAGTTTTCGTCGAACGAGTGCCACATAACGTCGTCGGCCTTCATCATGTTGGGGGTTTCACCTTCACGGATGTCGCGCCAAGCTGCGATCTCTGCCGTGGTTGCGGTCCACTCCTCGCTCCGCTCCGCCGCGTTCAGTGAGGCCCTGATCGGGAGGTCCCTGTTCGACGAGTAGTTCCCGGGCCCCCACTGAACGCTGACGGTGTTCCCGTTGGGGAGCTTCACGTGGAACCCGTGAACACTAGGGGTTGATAGGGGTTGGTAATGAACGGTCCACCGGGCCGAGCCCCGGATGCCCGACGATCGGTCGTACCTCTTGCCGAATGCGCAAAATGTCATCTCACTTCTCCTTCCGGGCAGTTAGCCCTCTTCATCTGTTGTTGTTGGTGGCTCTGGCTGCGCCAACGGCAGCCAGTAAATGTCGTGGGGCCAGTAGCAGCGGTCCATACAGCAGCCGCCGCCGCCGTAAACCCAGACGCCAGCCTTCGGCACCCTTACGGGGATCGTTTCATCGTAGGCCGGGTCGAACATCCAGTACCAGCCAACCTCAGTCGGCCAAGTTGTTGTCCATTTCATTCCTTCTCTCCTTCCCGCCAACTAGGTGGCAGACGCTCGCCTTCGGCCAGCGCTTCTCGATACCCCGCCAACTCCGCTAGGAGCGGACGAAGCCAGTTCCAACCTGCGACATTGCAGGTCACCCTTCCTTCGTGTGGTGTGAACAGTTGAGCCCCGTTCCCCAAGCCGGCGTCCTGGACACCGAAGGGGCGCAGCAGCTCCATGTCTCTGTCCGCTAGGGCCTTGATCGCATCAGGGCCAAGCCTGGCCGCGGCATCCATGTACTCGTCTCGCCACGCGAGCAGGACACTCTCGTCACGTTGGTTCTCAGAATCACTCATTCCTTCTCTCCTTCCTTTAGGTACTGGCAGATCTCATCCAGCAGCTCGCTCATCTCAGGCCACGGACAGGCCTCACCGAAGAGACCCTCGATGACATCGATGCACCGCAGCAACAGGTCACGGGCGAGCGGGTGCCCAGTCATCTGGCGCAGGGTGTCGACCACCTCGGTCTTGATGTCCTCTTCGTCCCAACGACTCGCCGCCTCAATGTCCGCCTTGCTGACCTTGTCGCCCTCTAGGTAGAGGAAGTCGTCCCTGAGGAGGTCAGCCGTCTCCGACAGTTCGGTGGCAACGTCCTCGAGGTCGCCCTCGCAGTAGGACGCACGCACCAGGTAGTACGCCGCAGACTCCCTGATGGAGACCCCGGTGAGGCTGTTGCCTGTGTCATGGATGTTGTCGCATGTGTTTCCGACCATCGACTCGATACAGTCGCGCCGGAACGTTGCGATTCGTTCTTCTTTACTCATTCCCTCTCTCCTTCCTCGTAAGCCCGCAATGTCTCAGCCAGCCGGATAGCCTGAGCGAAGTCCCTAGCGACCTGTTCGTCTTGCCAACTCGGCGGGATTCCGGCTCCCGGGGGGGCGTGGCGACGTCCGTCCAGGTACCACCTGAGCACCAGGAAGACCGACTCGAGTGTCTCCGGTGAGACGGCCGACAGTGGGCCGACGGCTATGTTCTTCATCACAGTCCCTTCTCGCCGTCCCTACCACCACTGGTAAACGGCAACTTCAGTGGAGCCATCTTTCGACGGTCCCGGTTAATGTCCGCGCTCATCTGCCTGAACAGACGGCGCTCTCTCCTGTCTCTCAGCCACCGCATGAATCGGTGCAACATCACTCGCCTCCTCTCTTTAATTGACGCGCATCGCCTTACCAGCACTGGTAAGCAACATCGCTTTACCAGCACTGGTAAACGGCTCGCGCGAGACGCACGTATGCCTATGCCTATGCCTATGGGTATGGGGGGGGGGCTACTCCCACTGGGGCGGGTAGCACCAGGACTGCCTACCTGTCTTGGTAAGTCAGTCCGAAAGAGGTGGGACGCCCGGGACTCGAACCCGGAACCGTTCGGCAATAAAGCCTACTCCGCCTCGCATTTACACCGTGTGATCGGCACGGCGTGTCGGCCTTTTGTCGGGGGGATCAGCCCCAAGCCAGCGCCCTTTCGGTCGCTGTCCCTGATTAAGGGGAAAGCCAGCAGCGAGGAGCCGCTCTACCAATTGAGCTAGCGACCCTCTTCTAGATCATTACTAGTTCCTACACGAGCTCTCCGCTTGGTTGTAGGCGTGGATGGACGCCTCGTTACTTGTATCCCGCTGCTCGTGCCCAGCGGCGTTGTCGTTTTGCTTACCACCATTGGTAGGCGGCGCGTTCAGAAGCCAAGGGAGTCTGTGGAAGAGCCCCGAGACGGTGGTGCTGGCTCGTCCTCGGTCATTGCGGAGGGGGGCGGCAATGGACGATGGCCCGGCGTGCTCTGGCGGGGACTCGGCCCCGTACCGCGGCGCGCTTGCGCGCCTCCTTATCGCAGCAGCATCCAGTTCGACACCTCCATCCCGCGCCCCTTCAAGTTGGCGCGGTTTGACGAGAGCACCAAAGCGCCCGCGGCTCGTCCACAGACTCCCTTGGTCTTGGTGGTTTACCACCATTGGTAATCGTCGTTTTTCGGGGCCAAAGGCATTGGGTAGCGCCCATTGGGTGGCTACCCCCCGCGGCTGTACCGCTCCTGGTCAGTCCATAACACTCCCTTCGGTTCAGATTGGCTTACCATCAGTGGTAAACACCTCCGGTACCCACGACACCGTTGGTCGTGAGCACCGGAGGTGGGTCGGGAGGGACGATGCCCCCCCCCGACTCACCCGATGCGCGATTAAACTGCCTGAGCCTTGTCCTCGGCTCGGATGACACCCTCTGCCAGCGCCGCGGCGTAGAATTCGCAAGCCGCGCTCACGAACTCCACGACCTCTTCCGCGTTCAGGGGAGGAGTCCCGTTCGCAATCACGAAGGACTCGATGACCCGCTTGCCAAAGGCTGCCTCAAGGCTGCCAGCGTCACCGTCGACCGCTTCGTTGGAGGAGTCGCCAGCCTCGCCAGCCTTCGCCTCGCCAGCCTTCGCCTTGCCATCCTTCGACGCCTTGGACCGCTTCTTGGTGTCCTTTGCGATGTTCTCGACGAGAATCTTCGCGTACTCACCAATCCCGATCTCCTTGCCGTTCTCGTCCAGCATGGTCAACCCATGACAGGCCTGCCGAATGGCATCGAGACGCTGTGCAGCCAAGGTGATGTGAGGGCACCCAGGGTCGAGGGGAACGAACCCCACAACCTGAGATGCCTTGTTCGTTCGGACTGCATAGCCCAAGCGCTCCAGAGTGGCCCCAAGACCCTTCTGGGCACGGGGAATCCCGTTCCGACACTTGCTCGGAGCGATGGCACCCTCGCTGTGCAGCGCGGTAAGGCCCGCACCACAGAAATCGAGGGTAGCCACGACACCCTTGCTCGTCAGATTCAGGTCCTTGCTCTTGGCGATGGGGAGGGTCCTCGGATCCATCTGGACCCGATTCACCACCGTACCATCGGCCAAGACCAGCGGCGAACCGCAGTTCCCAGCACTGACGGACCAGAAGATGGGGAGTCCCGCAGGACCCTGAGAGGCCAGCGTGTAGTCAACCCCAGTGGGCTCCTCGCGCAGACCAATCGCCAACTCGTCCATCGTGAACTGGAAGGCCACGTTCGCGTCATGGATGTTCCGAATCACAAACTCGACGTCTTCAATTTTACCTTTACCCATACTCACTCCTCGCGGCACAGGGCCGCTTGGTTATCGCTTACCACCACTGGTAAACGGTTCGTACAGGTAACCGGTTCTCAACTGTCCTCTTTTGAGCCCGCGAAGGCTCAGGCCTTTCGGCCTTGGGTCATGGCTCGCTCCGGAGGATGTAGGGCTTCTCCGACTTCGCCCCCTTGGGCGGGTGGTACAAGTACCAAATGGTACGCCGACGAACACCGCTCGTTTTTGTGGCGACCACAGGACCCTTCTCGACTCCGACCACGGGCATGTGCGGGTAGTTCTCCCGAGCAAAAGTAAGCATGTCCATCATTCCCTCCTAGGTTAGTGGTCTCCCACGGGTTCAAAGGAGGACAGTCAAGAGCGCGATTACCTGCATTGAGCCCACCGGTCTGATTAAAGGACAGTCAAGGTAGGGGCGGAAAGGTCCGTCCCGTCGGTGACATAGGTGGTTCGTGTTTCGTGAGCAACGGAGCGGGGAGCCCCACGGCGCACACGGTCAGACCCTTCGTTAGGTTCTTGGGGGAGACGTCCAGCAGCAGGAATCCTACTTTTGGACTTGCCCGCAGTCTTCGCGTTCCGCTTGCTGTTGGTCGCGTTCCCTTCCGCAGTGTGGGCCCGGCACTGAAAGTAGAGTGCAATGGCCCGTTCCTCGGGAGTCTTGGCAACCTTGGCAGACGCTACGGGCGTAGACTTGCGGGCCCTCACCTTGATTCGATTACGTTTGGCATTTCGCATAGCAGACCCCGTTCTTACCAGTGCTGGTAAATGAGGACCAATGGACTCAATGCAAGTAATCGCGCATCTATTGGTCGTTCGTGAACTAACCCGGGTTCGCTGGCTCGCCCTTTCGGGGTCGTGGCTCGTTTCCCCTTTCGGGGCGTCATGGCTCCCAGCGTTAGCCGGGCGGGACGTTCGTTTTTATTCGATTGTGCTGTCGTCGGTTTCAGTCCATCGCGCTCCGTTCGTTGTGTTCGTGTTCCGTTGACACCCAAAATCTAGGACAGGACGAACGGGACCACAAGCAGCCTGGTGACAACTAAACTAGGCAGAATCAAAAGACCAACAAAATCAGGTACTTGCACGGTTTTCTGATTTGAATCGATTTTTCGAGGGACCCTTAATCGGTACCCTGTAAGGTCACAGTGTCGGATTTCCTAGCAAAACCAGGCACTTAGACGTGACGCTTACCAGCGGTGGTAAGGTCCAGAATCAGGCACTTTTCAATAGTTTCTGTCAAGTTGCCGGAATCATTAGGGAATCCGGCGATGTGGCCCGATTCGGTGCCTCGCGTGTACATGGTCCGCGCGGCTGTAGACCGTGCCCGGATGGGAGGTTTCGCGTCTTAGGTGTCGCGCGGCTGTAGACCGCGCGTAGAGACTCGGGAGACCTAGGTTTGGCGAGGCCCTTACAGCCGTGCGGCGCTGTGATACGGGCGCAGCTGCGTCACTGGGACCGCGCGTCGGACCGCGAGAAAGTTTCGTCGCGCCCTTACAGCCGCGCGTACCATATAGGCGCGTTGGGCCGCAACCCTGCCCCCCGGGGTGCCTTTATCGAATGTATATTATTACCTTACATTTCGACATGCTGAGTATGCGGCTCGAGGGGGGGGGTACTTTTTAGAAGTACCCGGGGTACTTTTTCCCGCCCGGGGATTTTTGGCAGGCCATCCACAGTCAACGCAGTCTAGTTCGGCGGTATGGACGTCGTGGCTGAGCTCGTGGGAGCCGCAGTAGGCACAGTAGCTAGAGGCCCTTAGGCTTTGTGTTTTTGTCTTTGTAGTCTTCATGGTCTTTGTCTCTAGACACTACCTTTAGTCCCCCCTCCTTTCCCCCCTTACAGTGGGTAGTTTTCCTCCCCCCGTGGTTGGAGTCAAGGGGGGTTTATTCTTTCGTTGTTGTGTAAGGTGTTTTCATGCCTGGACCTCTTATCCCTGGCGTGGGTCCTTTTTCTGCTTCTGACTTCCTTCGTTTCCTGGGGAAGACTTCTCCTCGGTACATGGGTCGAGATTTGGGAGTTGAGCAGTCTTACTCGCGCCCGCGTGCTCTTCCTATGGATGAGCCGTATTCTTACGACCAGCTTTTGGAGCAGATGAAGACTCTGCCTGTTCGGGTGGAGGGCGATCCAAGAAGCCCCTCCGTCATAGCCAACATCCCCCTGTCTGAAGGACTTCAACTCCTCCTTGAGGGGAGAGAAGGCCGAGGGATGGGGACTCTGACCGGGAAGTTCTGATGCCTGATGGTCCTCTTTATCCGTCACCTCTCGAGTTGGGGCGTCAGCGTCTCCTGGACCGTGAGTTGGGTGGTTGGTCCCAGACTCCTGGTGTTGGTGTGGACTGGAACCCCCTCCCTCCTGCGCCTATTCTCGAGGAGAGGCCCCAACGCCTGTCTGACATCTTCTTGGAGGGAGCTCAGAGGGGTTCTATGGGAGCGACCGTGGGTGGGGCTGGAACCAGGGCCCTTCCCGAGTACGGGAATTGGGTCGAGGAGTTCGAGAGTCGTCCTCTTGTCTTCCGTGGTCTTCCTGGTGATCAAGGGAGGCCTGTGAAGGACCCCCTGGGGATGGCGCCGGGGAAGACCGCGGCTTTTGGGTCTGTAAACCCCCTCGTCGCGGCTTCTTACGCGGGGGCGTCTCCGGGCTCTGACCTCTACCCACTGAGGCTCAATGTGGCCCCGGGGAATCTTTCGGAGTATCCGTGGAGGGAGATACCCACCCACGCTCCAGGCCAAGTCTTCCCGACTATTCCCAATGCCGATGCGGCAATGAAGACCCCGGAATGGTTCAAGGCAACCTACGGAGACCTTGGTCCCAGGGAGTCCCTGGTTGCGACGGGGGTTATAGACCCGGGTCAGCATTTCGGTCTCAATACGACCTACCCGTCACTGCCCGCACGCTACCATGGCCGACGCGGGCCGGGACGGCTCGCCGGCAGTGTCACCGGCCTGTCGAAAGCAGACGAGTACGCATGGGGGGCGGGGAAGGGGATGGCCTCGCTGGCGGGAGAGCCGATGGTCTACGG
>Ga0098061_1000073_pt1 | contig 38181 bp, 37 predicted proteins | sample 22_taG_FD_92579 | JGI IMG/M metagenome (GOLD analysis project Ga0098061, IMG submission 92579) | Marine viral communities from the Subarctic Pacific Ocean - 22_ETSP_OMZ_AT15343 metaG | ecosystem: Environmental > Aquatic > Marine > Oceanic | place: Subarctic Pacific Ocean | collected 2015-01-20
TATTATTATATTTATTTTTTAATATTTCAATATCCTCCATATGTTTTTCTTGTTTTAAATCTTCGTCAGTTTTATAATCTATAAATTTTTTAAATTGTTTTAATTCATCTTGAAATTTATTTTCATTTAATAAATACAACATTAACATCGGTGAAATATTGTCAACTACTACCATGTCATCTTCTTTGTCAACTTTTATGGTATCATTTTCAATATGTGTATTTAACATTGAAAGATAACCAAAATGTTCTAATTGTTTTTCAGTTAATGAAAATTTTTCGCCTTGAATAATTACGTCCATATTTATAAACTTTAATATATTAATCAATTTATATTAAAGAAATTTTTTAGAAAGAAACTTTTTAGGAAAAAGTTTCAGCAAAAAGGTATGTTTTGGGAAAAGTTTAAAAATATTTTTTTGATGAAACTTTTTCCCAAAAAGTTTCTTTAATATAAATTGATTATTATATGTAAATATTAAAAATAATGTTTTTAGTTAAATTGACCGTGAGAGATACCGCATCTTATTCAAGTAGTGTGAATATTATTGATATAATCACTAATTTAAGTAAAGAAAAATTTATTGAAATTTTTAAACAGAAATTCTCACTGATATATATGTTTAATAGATTAGTAACTATTATAAATGATTTTTATAAGAAATTATATGACTATGATCTTACACAAAAATATTATACAGAATATAAACAAAAATTTAATAAGAAACTCAATTTATTAAATAAAAAATGTAGACAATATAATAATGTTGGAGAAAAAGGTGATAAATTATATTTAAATTTAATACAATTATATATAAATAAGTTTAAAAAGTATAAACATTTAAGAGATAAAGATTTAAAGTTTAAAATAAAGTATTTCACTAACGAAATATTGTTATTTAATGAATCTATAAATAAATTTAAGAGCGAAAATAAACATCCATACTTAATTTTATTCACCAATAAAAATTGGCACGAGTTTAATATGGATGCTGATGAATGTGTAAAACATATGAAATTCTATGAAATTAAATCAGGTGTTATGATTTCAAATAATTATGGACATTTTGAATAGAAACTTTTTAGAAAAAAGTTTCAGCAAAAAGGTATGTTTTGGGAAAAAGTTTAGCAAAAAGAGTGTTTTTATTATTATTTTTTATTTTTATTGAAACTTTTATTAATAATAAATAATAAAAAAATTAATAAAAACACTTTTTAAATATATAATTATAATCAATTTTTATTATAATAATCTAACTGTTTTATAATTTCTTCAATAGATGTTTTTAAAATATGATCAGAAATTATAAATCCAGATAATTTAAGACATTTTGGACAAATAATTATTCCTTTTCCACGTTCAAATAATTTTATATAACAATTAATACAATAATCATTAAAACAATATGGACAAGATACATTTTTATTAATTCTTTTATTACAATGTATACAATCAGTTGTACGATTTGCAATTATTTCACTTACATTTATAAAAATTTCATATAAAGTACTATATGGATATATTGTCACTTTAGAATTTAAATTAATGATTATTTCAACATATAATGTTTTATTATCTCTTTTAAATGTTATATTTTCATATATAAATTTATCTAATATAAGTCTTTCAATAATACTACATCTTTTATTATAATTTTTAAATTCTTTGGAATTCATAATTTATTATTTTATATTTCAATATCAATTTATATAATAAAAATTGATTTTATATAAGAATATATAAATATGGTATTACAAATTGAAGATAAAATAGATGAATTAATATCATTTGTTGATATTAATAATGTAATTCCTAAACAAAATATTAATAAATTTTCAAATGATGATGACATGGGTAAATTTTGGATAAAATGTAAAAATCAAGATAAATTAGAAAACGAACCATATAGTAAAATAATAATAAATGATTTATTATTTAATGATTATCAAAAAGAAGATAAAATGGATATATCTAATGTTCATATTATAAATAATTTTCAAAAAAGAAAATATCATTTATTAAATAAAAATTATACTAAATCATCAAATAAAGATTTTTTAAAATTAATACCTAAATTAACAATTGAAAACAAAATAAAAGAATTTTTAACATTTGTAGAAAAAAATAACATAATACCATATATAAAAACTAAAACTAGATTTACTGATGGATCTAATATGGGACATTTTTGGATATCTTGTAAATATAGATATGATATATCTAAAGAACCATTTAATATTTTATTATCAAATAAATTATTAAAAAATAATTATCAAAAATATATAAATACGAAATATAATGAGAAAATATCATTATCAACTAAAAATCTAACAATTACAGATAAAATTAAAGAATTAATATTTTTTGTAAAACAAAATAATATAGTTCCTAATGACAATAAATATAAATTTTCAAATGGTAGTTCTATTTTAAATTTTTGGAAAAATTGTAGACGTAAATATGATTTATATAAAAAACCTTATAATATTTTATTACTCAATAAATCATTAAATGATAATTATCAAAGATATTTAAATAATAAAAAATGTGAATTACCAATTGAAAATAAAATTAAAGAATTATTATTGTTTGTAGAAAAAAATAATATAATTCCAAAACAAAATATTCATAAATTTTCAAATGATAAATATATATATGATTTTTGGTATACTTGTAAAAGTAAATGTTATATAAACAAATATCCATATGATAAATTATTAACAAATAAATTATTAAAAGAAAATTATGAAATATATTCAATTAATATTAAAACTGAAAATAAAATTAATGAATTTCTTAACATGGTTAAAAAAAATAATGAAATTCCTGATAAAAAATCAAAATGTAAATTTGAGGATAATACTGATATGTATACTTTCTGGATGTATTGTAAACGTATTAAAAATTTAAAAGATAAACCATATAGTAAATTATTAACTAATAATTTATTAAAACATGATTATGACTTATATTTAACATATAAATGCAATATAATAATAATCAAAAATAAAATTGAACAATTATTATTATTTATAAAAATAAATAATAAAATTCCTAAAGAAGATTCAAATTATAAATTTTATGATAATACAAACATAGGTGGTTTTTGGATAAAATGTAAAAATAATTTAAATCTTGTATGTGAACCATATAAAAAATTATTATCAAATAAATTATTGAAAAAAGATTATAGACAACATTTATTAAAAAGATTAATTATAATTGAAAATATCGATTAAATAATTTAATTTATTTTTTTATCAATAAAATTGATTATTTAATAATAATATATAAAATGTTACCATATCATTTTTGGAGAAATAAATATATTAATGATATTAAAAATATACAATCTAATAAAACAATACTTCTAAAATATAAAATATTTGAAATATTATATGCTCTTAAATTAAATCTTATTCTTTGGGAAGATATATCACCAGATATTGTTAAAAAATACAATATTCCACATAGATGTGATTATGGTGTGGATTTAGTCTCAATTAATTATGATAAATGTGTACAAGTAAAATTATATGAAAAATCTAGAATAACATGGAAACATTTTTGTACATTTCGTACATATTCAAAAGATATTTTAGAAATTGATAATATGATTTTAGCTACATGTAAAAATGTTAAACTTGATAAACTTGCTAAAATAAAATTAATTGATAGTGGTAAAATAAAATTAATTGAAAATAATTATGATGATTTGATGTATGAAATGTGTCAATTAAAAATTGTTGATCTTATTCAACCTAAATCAGGTATTATTGAAAAACGATTATATTTATTGGATTGTTATAATTTACTTCAAAATTCAACTAATGATATAATTAATTTTCAATTGCCATGCGGAACCGGAAAAACATATATAATGTTATATATGATTATAATGGATATTAAAGATAATGATAAATGTATAATATTTTGCCCATGGGTTGATTTAGCAAAACAAACTTTGAAGTTATGTAAAAATATGAAATTAAATGTTTGTTTTATTGGAGATGGTAATAATACTATAGATAATTCTAAAATTGTTATTTGTGTGAATCCAAGTGTTGTTCATATACCTGATGTTAAATTTAAATACAAATTTATTGATGAAGCACATCATTTAGAAAATGAAGATTCAAAAATAAAACAGAAAATTAATTTAATTCAATGTGATAAAGAATTGAATTTTAGTGCAACATTTAAAGATGATTCTAAATTGGATTATAAACTTTCAATGAGAGATGCAATTAATGGTCAATTTATATCAGATTATGTTTTGAATATAGAATATTTCACAAGTGGAGATAAAACTAAATCTTTGATTAAATTAATTAAAGAAAAATATAATTGGTGTCCTATGTTTATTTATTTCAATACTACTGAAAGATGTATAAAATTTTCTCAATTATTAAGAGATGAAGATATGAATGCGAATTATTTGATTGGAAAGGATACTGCTATTAAAAGACGTTCAATAAGAAGAAAATTAGATATTAATGATCTTAAAATATTGTGTTTATGTGGTGTTTATAACGAAGGAATTTCATTCAATAAATTAAGAAGTGTTATGTTTGCTGATTTAAGACATTCGAGGATAAATAAAATTCAAATTGCTATGAGAGCAAATAGAATACATGAAACTAAACCATTTTATAGGATTATATTACCAGTTGTTGCTAATGACTTTAGTGAAAAAGATATCAAAGACCTTATAAAAACCTTTTCTGATATTGATCCAGAAATTAAGAAAAGTATTAAAAATAAAAATAATATGGGTAGAGTTAGAATTAATATTGAAAATCAATCTCAATTAGAAGATGCTGAGTTATTATATGAAAAGGTATATGATAGTATTGGAAATATGATTCCATTATCTATTGAAGATAAAGTTGTTGAATTATTGTTATTTGTTGAAGAAAATGATTGTATTCCAACTAGAAAGATTAAATTTTCAAATGATAGTAGTATGGGTATGTTTTGGATGAAGTGTAAAAATTGTGGACGAATCAGTGATAAACCATATGACAAATTATTAATAAATGATTTACTAAATAAAAATTATGAAGAATACTTAAAAATTAGAGAAATTAATAACAATAAAATAAAATTGTCAATTGAAGAAAAAGTCAATGAATTATTGTTATTTGTAGAAAAAAACAATATGATACCTACAAGAAATAATTATAAATTTTCAGATAAATGTGATATGGGTGGTTTTTGGACAGATTGTAAAGTTAAACATAGATTAAATAAAGAATTATATAATAAATTATTAACAAACAATTTATTAAATAAAAACTACAAAGATTATTTGATAATTAAAGAAAAAACTAAAAATAAAATAAAATTATCTATTGAGGAAAAAATTAATGAATTGTTAAAATTTGTTGATAAAAATAATATAATTCCTCTACAAAAAATACATAAATTTTCAGATAAATGTGATATGGGTTCTTGGTGGATGTATTGTAGACAAAAAAATGGATTAGACAAAGAACCATATGATAAATTATTAACTAATGCGTTATTGAAACAAGATTATGAAAAATATTTAATTAATAAAGAAAAAAATAAAATAAATTTATCAATTAAAGATAAAGTTAGTGAATTAATTGAATTTGTTGAGGAAAATGGTTTTACTCCACCACAAAAAAAATATAAATTTTCAAATAATTCCAATATGGGTGGGTTTTGGCAAGATTGTAAAACAACTGGAAGAATTGTTAAAGAACCATATAATAAATTATTAACAAATGATTTATTAAAGAAAAATTATGAAAAATATTTAATTGTTAAAAATAAAAATAAAATAAATTTATCAATTGAAGATAAAATTGATGAATTATTGCAATTTGTTGAAAAAAATAATATAACTCCTATAGAAAAAAAACATAAATTTTCAAATGGATCAGATATGGGGATGTTTTGGGGTTATTGTAAACAAAAAGGAAAATTAAATATAAAACCATACAATAAATTACTAATAAATGATTTACTAAATAAAAATTATGAAGAATACTTAAAAATTAGAGAAATTAATAACAATAAAATAAAATTATCAATTGAAGATAAAGTTAATGAGTTAATTATATTTGTTGAGAAAAATAATAAAATTCCTTCAAAAAGTGTTAAATTTTCAAATGATTCAACTATGAGTGAATTTTGGACAAAGTGTAAAATAAGAAATAAATTAAATAAAGAATCATATATAAAATTATTGACAAATAATTTATTAAACAAAAATTATGAAGATTATTTAAAAATTAAAGAAAATAATAATAATAAATCAGATTTATCAATTAAAGAAAAAATTGGAGAATTAATATTATTTATTAAGAAAAATAATAAAATTCCTATCAAAAATGTTAAATTTTCAAATGGTTCAAATATGGGTGGATTTTGGCAACATTGTAAACAAAGATATAAATTAGACAAAGAACCATATATAAAATTACTAGCAAATGATTTATTAAATAAAAATTATAAAGATTATTTAAAAATTAAAGAAAATAATAAAAATAAAGTAAAATTATCAATCAAAGATAAAATTAATGAATTGTTAAAATTTGTTGAAGAAAATGATATAATTCCTCCACAACGAAGTTATAAATTTTCTAATGATTCTGATATGGGTTTTTGGTGGACAGATTGTAAATCAAAAAATAAATTAAGTAAAGAACCATACAACAAATTACTTACAAATTCTTTATTACAACAAAGTTATGAAAAATATTTATTTAAAAAAATAAATAATTAAATTGAAATTATTTATGTAATTTAGTTATATTTTAACTAAAATTTTATTTTTTTTAGATATTTTTAAATATTTAGTCAATATATGCAATACATGTTGTTGCACTATTTACTCTAATTAGTAATCTATGTACTCTGGAGACCGTTCCGAGCGTAGCCGCTGCTCCAGTCACCGTAAATCCTACCCCAGCCGAAATAGTTATGAGGTCGGCTGAATTTTGTAAGATAATCCAATCAAAACTTTGTCCAACAGTTGCATGAGTATCTAAAATGAATTGAGCGGCAGTTGGTGTTGTAATCGTAGTCACAGCACCATTTGTACCGATTTGTTGAGTCATTTCTGATGCAGTAGTCGTATGAGCAACTGCAGTAATTGCATAATATGCACTATCATAAGATGTTCCTGTAGATTGTATGACGCCTTCTAATTTAGTATTTGTAACCATTGTGATATATATAATCAATAAAAAAAATAAAAAAAATAAAAAAAATAAAAAAATAAAAATAAAATAAACATCAAAATATTTTATTTTTTATATTTATTTTCAATATAAATTATCAAAAAGTATAAAATATTGCAATTATTAATTATATTTCTTAATATTTTTAAGAAAAGCATTGATAATACTTTGTTTTAATATTCCTAATAAAAACAGATATGCATCAACTGATGGTGTTTTATCTCCTGTTGAAAAATATTTTAAGTTTTCTTTCAATATAATCCATTTACTTTTTGGTTTAATTAAAAATAATTTATATATTTTAACTAATTGTTCATTTTTTGGTAAATGATAATGAGATTTAAACCTAACGGCCCGGCCAATTACTTGTGCTTGATTATTCAAATTCCAAAATGGTTCCATAACTATTACTTCTCTAACTCCTCTTAAATCCAATCCTTCAGATGCTGATCCAGAAATTAACATAATACCTCCACGTATAGCTGAATTAAATGTTTTTATAGATTTATTAATATCTTTTACCTTAGATTTACCAGTTATTGAAAAATAGGGAATATCTAATTTTTTTAATTCATTTATAATTAAATTTAATCCAGTAACAATGAATTGAGATGATACTAATGTTTTTACATTTGATTTATAATTTTCTTTAAGTTTTTTAATTATCCAATCAACTTTATATCCATCAGTAGAAATTGAATTAGAAAATTTACGTAAAGAAATATAATAACTAGCTGTATTTTTTCCTTGAATATTAAAATTTTTCAATTCTCCAAGATTTTTAATTATTTTTTTCTCAACTTTAAGATATAAAGAATAATAATTTCTAGACATTGGAATTTGTATATTATTTGTCTCCTTTTTTGGATAAAATTTAGATACAACATCAACTTTGTAAAAATCTACTTTATTTGTAAAAAACTTTGCTCGACGTTTCTCAACATCCGTTGATGATATAGCTTTTATGAATTTTGTTAAACGTTTTTGTACTGATTTCATATTTACTGGATCATTAGTATTAAAAATTTTTAAAAAACTCATACCTTGTCGTTGTTGTCTTGTTATTTTTTTCAAATTAGGCGAAACATAACAATCATTGAATTTATTCATTGACATCACTTTTCCAGTTTTATTTACCATTTGCATTATATTATTAAAATCTTGAGGTTTATTTATCAATGGTGTTGCAGTTAATATTAATATTTTTTTACATTTTTTTGATAATTTAATATAATTGTATGCGGTTTTACCATGGGCCAATTCTTGTTTATTTGTATTAGCTTTATATGTAATTTGTGTACGTATATTGTGGCCTTCATCAATTATTAGTAAACTTTTGTTTAATTTAGTTTCATTTATATCATTTGTATATTTCAATGTTTTATAATATGTATTTATATGATAATATTTATCAATATGTAAATTGGACAATCCATAATTATATAATTCTTTTTTAAAATTATCAACTAAAACTCTGGGTACTGCTACAATAATATTATTGATTTTTCCTTCCTGTAACAAACATTCAGATACTCCAATTGCAGTTAATGTTTTTCCAGAACCAGTTGAATGAACAACAATTAATCCATCCTCTTTAAACATTTTATTTATTACATTTAATTGATGATTACTTAATGTTATAAATTTATTATTTAAACATTGTTTAGAAATCATTATATATTTTAAAAATAAATTTAAAAAAAATAATTAATTTATATTTTTCAATTCATTAATAATATCTTTTATAATTGGATCTTATTGTTTAGAAATCATTATATATTTTAAAAAAATTAAAAATATCGTAATTTTATTATAATATAATTTTAAATTTACGTATTATATTTTTTATAATTAAATCATTTTTATCAATTCTACTATCTTTTAATAATAATTTAACAACTTTATAATGTCCATTAAAGGATGCCCATTGAATTGTAAAATTATCATTAACACTTGGATCAACTTGTTTATCTTTTAGTAATAATTTAACAATTTTATAATGTCCATTAGCAGATGCCCAATAAATTGCAGAATTATTACAATCACCTAGATTAACTCGTTTATCTTTTAATAATAATTTCATAATTTTATAATATCCGTAAAAAGATGCCCATTTAATTACATGGTTTTTATTATCACTTAGATCAACTCTTTTATCTTTTAATAATAATTTAAAAAGTTTATAATGATTGACTATTGATACATAAATAAATAATTCGTTAATATGATGAAAGTATTTTATTATAAAGAATTTATTCAATACTATATGTATTTTAATATCTATTTTAAAATTTAAACACAAATCATCATATATTAAAAACATAGTAGTAACTTTTTAGAAAGAAACTTTTTAGAAAAAAGTTTCAGCAAAAAGTTTTGTATAAATGTTTTATTGTATTGAAAAAAATAATCAATTTTATTATTTTATGTTTTCAATTTATATATTATATTTTTTATAATTGAATTAGTTTTATTAATTCTTTTATCTTTTAATAATAATTTTACTATTTTTAAATATCCCTTTGTGGATGCTAAGCGAATTGCATAATTATCGTTATTACTTGGATCAACTCGTTTATCTTTTAATAATAATTTGACTATTTTGTAATGTCCAATTTCACATGTTCCTCTAATCGCACAATTATTACGAATACTAGGATCAATTTGTTTATTTTTTAATAATGATTTAACCATTTTATAATGTCCACATCTAGATGCTGAACTAAACAAAATTTCAATATTATAAAAATATTTTATTATAAATAATTTATTTGAATAAAAATAACTATATCTAATTTTTATTTTTAAATTTGAACATAAATCTTTATGTATTAAGAACATTGTAGAAACTTTTTAGAAAGAAACTTTTTAGAAAGAAACTTTTTAGAAAAAAGTTTCAGCAAAAAGTTATATTAAAAAGTTATATTAGAAAATTTACGGTAAAAGTTTTTTAGAAAATTTATGGCAAAACTTTTTGTTGAAACTTTTTCCCAAAAAGTTTCGTTGTAATATTGAAAAAAATAATCAATTTTATTAGTATAAAGAAACTTTTTCTTAAAAATAAAAATTTCATTTTTTTTCAATAACTATCATTCGTAATACAAACGATGTGCTTCCAATATAATGTTTTTCTTTAATTATATCCAAAATTAAAGATTTATTTAACATAATTGATTCCCTACATTGATAAATTTCACCAATACCATAGTTATAGAATATTTCAGATTTTCTACTTGTATCGAAAACTTGTGTTATATAATCTTCAATACTTTCAAATAATATATCATCACAAACATCATATTTTATATCAAATGATTGTTTATTGTAAGAATCAATAACTTTATATTTATCTTTTAAATATTTATTATAAAAATCTTCTTCGATCCACATTTTATCAAAAACTGTAATTTCTGGTAATTTATTTTGAATATAATCATTATAATCAAATTCGTAATAATTATTTATTTTTTTTAATAAAAATATACGTAATTTTTTTTCAATATTAATCATCAATTTATTAATTAATTCTAATGATTTTTTATTACTATATGTTTGTTTACTGCACCATTTATGCATATGTCTTAATTTATCGACATTTAATTGTAATTTTTGTTTATCTGAATATCCAAAAGTTAATATTGGTAATGGATTGACATACATGTTTTTATAAAAAAATAAAAAAATTCAATTTATATTATTGTAACTTTTTAGAAAAAAGTTGTGTCAAAAAGTTATGTCGAAATGATGGAGTAACTTTTTAAAAAAAAGTTGCGTCAAAAAGTATTTTTATATTGTTGGTGATGACGGTTTTGAATAATAATTATCATTACTATTTGAATCAAATTTAAATCTTGGTATTAATAATTTTATAATTTCTTTATAATTTTGCTCTAATGCAATTCTAAGTGGATAATTATTATCAATTGATGGATCTACTCTTTCATCTTGTAATAATACTTTAACTATTTCTATATATCCATAATATATAGCAATTTTAAGTACATAATTGCGATAAAATGCAGGATTAACTCGTTTATCTTTTAACAATAATTTCACTACTTCTATATTTTGATTTTCAACAGCTTCTTTCAAAATTATATTATTTGTTATTGCTGGATTAACATGATTGTATTGTAGTAATAATTTCATTGATTCTAATTGTTTAAATTGAGCTGCATTATATAATATATAATTATTTCTTGCAGATGGATCAACATGTATATCTTGTAATAATAATTTCATTATTTTAATATATCCGCTTATTGAAGCTAAATATAATAAATATGAATCATTGAATGAAAGATCAACATCATTATCTAAAGCTAATTGAATAGTTTTTGAATTATTATATTTTATGGCTGTTTGAAGTAAATTACATTTATTAAATTTTTTATTTTTAAATATTTTTCCAATTGTTGTAATATAAATATCTTCATTAATATATTCAATTAATTGTCTATTTTTATTAAGTGTTAATAAATTAATCAATGAGTCTTCAATAAAAGTCATTGTTTAAAAAAAATAATATAAAATCAATTTTATTTTTTAGATTTTATCATCTTCAACATTAATTTTCATACCAATACCCATCATTGCAGTATAATAATGCAACATAATTGTTGTCCAAGGAATATCAATTTTTGCTACATCTGGAAGTCCAGATGATTCACTTTCAGAACTTATATCTCTGTAAATACCCTTTTGTTCATTTCCAGCACAAAGCATTCCAGTTTTTCTAGAAACAAATGTTGAAAATTTATCAGACTTATCATATAACATTTCTCTTAATGTTATACTTGTTCCAAATCCGCACACGGCATCATTCATCATTGTTCCAAATTTTAAAGCTCCTCCACCAGGAATTGTACGACCGGCGAGCGGCTGTTTAGTCATTGGAACGATTCTTCCATCAGCTCTATATGATATTTTCTCTGAAACTAAATGTTTCAAACGTTGATAATAAATCGAACCAAATGCTATAGTTACTTTCATTTGTCTACCAGTTATACCATCATACATAATAGTATTTCCATTCTTTTTGATACCAAGTTTTTTCATACTTGTTATTAAATCTTTTTCAATTTTCAAACCATTGAATGGAGTTCCATCAAAAATTATTCCTATTTTTGCTCCTGTATCAGATAAATTTAATTCAATTGGTAACGACATTGTCATTCTTGTTGTAAAACCATGTGGATTAAAATATAAATCTGCACGTTCTCCATTTTCAGTATAAGGCAATTTATATGCAGGAACTATTAATGCATTAACTCCTTTTTGAGCAATTCTTGAAGCAAATTTATCTCCAAACACTGGACGTTTGTTAATTCTAATTTTTATTTTCAATATTTCTTCCTGTTTATTATTTTTTGTTTTAATAATAGAATCAACAATACCAATTTCTTCTTTAAATGTTATAGATTCATCAATATATAACATATTTCTTCCACGTTTACTTATATATTTGTCATTTTCTTTTATTTTCCTAACTTTACCAATAATAATATCTCCTTTTTTGAGTGTATACCCAATTCTTGGATGTCCGTTATTAGTTAAAGCAGCATAACTATTATTTATCTTATATTTACTTGTAGACGATTCATTTGGTTTCATATATATCTCACTTTCTGAAGTTTTCCTATCAGAAATTGTAACATAAGTATATATTGAAAATAATCCATTATCTATTGAGTTCTTATTGAAAATTACAGAATCTTCTTGTGAATATCCTAAATATGGCATTATTGCAACTCGTATATTTACTCCAGCTGGATATCTATTAACCATAGTATATTTTCCTCCAATTGTATTAACTTGTGCCCGCTCAGGATATTGAAGAATATATGAACGTTTATCAAATCGTTGAGCATAATTTGAAACATAAGTTCCAATTGATGCTTTGGACATACTATTTTGATAAGTAACTCTTGCCGCTGGATTATAATTTGCAAATGGTATTTGACATGAACTTAAATCAATAATTGATGATTCATCAATTAAACAATGTGTATAATTAATTAAATTTTTTGTTCCTTTAAGTAAAACTAAATAATTTTCTGCAATAATACTATTTTGTTCTTTTTCATGAATACTAATATATTCTAACATTGGTTTCTTGTTCGGAAGACCACAACCTGATAATAAACTATTCCAATCATATTTACCACTTTTTAAACCAGTAAATATTTCTTTACTCATTCGTAAATTATTTTTATCAACTATTAGCAGACATTGTAGCATTCTACCAGAATCTGTAAAAATTCTAATTTCATTTTCCATATGATATAATATAATTGAAATATATCTATATAAAATATTTGCTCGTCTTAATTTTTTCAAATCTGTTAATAATTTAAAACGTTTTTCACGATATATACAAAATTTTATATTACCATTAATTATTACTTTCGTTAATTCATGAAAATTATCTCTAACAATTATATTATCTTCAACCGATAAAATGTATGGAATATGTTTCTTAATTAGCTTAAGAATTATATCAAAATTATAATTTTCACTAATTTTAATCCACGGTGTTTTATGTTTAACTAAACCAACACTTGAACCATCTGGTGTGTTCCAAGGATCAATAGTACCAAATTGACTATTATGTAATTGATGAATTGATAATAATGTTCCTCCGCCTGATTTTGGAATCATTGCTGATATTTTTGTCAAAGTATCTATAGGATCAACACTACTTTTTCTGCCCAATGATTGAGCAACACCATCTTTTACATCAGTATTTCCTCCTGATTTTGAATATTGAGTTGTAGAACCAACTGGCCATTCTCCTTTACTTATATTGATAGAAATATTGTTTATTTTAAATTTACTATCTTTACCTCCAATAATTCTTGGTAAAATAGATTTAAAATTTTTTTCCGGAACATAAGTTTCCAATTCTTTTGATAACAATAATTCAAATTCACTTAATTGAGTATCAAAATGATATTTTAACACTTGACCAAATAAATTAGCAGATGTAAATATTCTTTTATTTCCATAATTATCCCTATCTGTAACTTTTAAATTTCCAAATTTAAATTCAATTGTATTTCTTATCATATAAGATAAATATAATATTTTCTCCATTAAATTAACAGATCCATCAGTTTTATCCAATTCTTCAATATGTGGAAACAATCTTTCATTAATCAGTTTTATTCTCACATATTCTATAATATCTGTATCACTCATTCTTGATTCTTTAAAATTTGATATCATTTGTCTTCCTATCCATAATAATGCATCAGATTGAGTAATAATATTTTCATCTTTATTTTCAAAATTCCTACGCATAATATTATCTAAATTTTCATTTTTATTATCATGTCCAATAATATAATTATATATTTCCCTATCAGTTATGATTCCCAGAGCAGTATAGAGTATTTTTATAGGAATACTCTTTTTAGATTTCTTATTTATATCAATAGTTACAGTTAAGTCCATTTTATTATTTATTTTAACTAAAATATAATACGGATACTTAAAAATTCCAGAACGTTTTGATTGAATCCAAACAACATGATTATTATCTTCAATATTTCTATAAAGAAAGTTTGACGCCTTATGTTCTTGTGAAATTATCGCAAATTCTTGTCCATTAATAATAAAATATCCTCCATATTCATCTTGATCTTCTTCTAATTTTTTCAATGTATCTGGCGATTTACCATATAAATTGCAATATTTTGTCATCAACATACACGGTACAGTTCCTATGTATAATTTTTTCAATTTATTTGAATTAATACTATCTAAATTTACCATTACTTTTATTTCTTTATTATCATATTGTTCATATAATTTAAATGTATAATCGCAATATAAATTACATGTATATGATTTATTAAATACTCTACATAAATTAGGATATAATGGTGTTTTATTCAAAGTTCCCTCTTGAGGTTTTTCAATTGATAAATTTTTTAAATTAAATTCTACTTTTCTAAATATACCATTTTTATCATCTCTATATGTTTTAATAATAGGATTTCTATCTGTCAATATCGTTTCAACGTCATTTGTAAGAAAATTATTCATTGGATTAATATGATGTTCCACCAAAGGATATGCTGAGCTATTTTTTTGATTAAAATACGCATCATAGATGGTTTCAAAATTCAATTTAAGAAAATTTAACTTATTTGACATATTAATGTATTTAATATATAATAACAATAAAATCAATTTTATCAAAATATTTTTTTTGAAAGTAACTTTTTTTAAAAAAAGTTATAGCAAAAAATTATATTAAAAATTGATTTATAAAGTAACTTTTTTAAAAAAAATTACAACAAAAAGTTATATTAAAAATTGTTTTTGTAATAAATATATATTATGTTTTTATTATATAAAGATATTTGTTCAACAATTGAAATCGAAATATTAAATTTTGATAAATTATATCATTTTATTTTTTATCTTATTGATATAAATTATATATTTCAATTAGCTTCATATAATGGGCATTATAAAATTATAAAGTATCTTTTAACAAAAAATACACCAAAAGTTGATCAATATGATGAAGATAATTATGCATTCAAAGCTGCTGTTATGGAAGGTCATTATAAAATTGTAAAATATATTTTATTAAAAGCCACGTTAAAAATAGATTCAAATATTGATAAATTAAATGAGACTGTCGATAATTTTAGTTTATGGGCATATAAAAGTGGAGATTATAAAATGTATAGAATATTATCAAAACATATGAGACATGAAGAAAAAAGAATTTTTAATTTAATTATAAAGTAACTTTTTTAAAAAAAGTTACAGTAAAAAGTTATATTAAAAATTGATTTATAATAGAATATACATTAAATTATGTTTGTATTATATAAAGATATTTGTTCAAAAATTGAAATTGAAATATTAGATTTTGATAAATTATATTATTTTGATTTTTATATTACTAATATTGAATATGTATTTGAAATATCATCTCGAACTGGAAAAATGTATATTATAAAATATCTTTTAACAAAAAAATACAAAAAGTTGATCTTAATAATGATAATAATTATGCAATTAGATCAGCTTCTCGATTTGGACACTACAAAATTGTAAAATTATTAATAAAACAAGATACATCAAAAATTGATCCAGGTGCTCGTGATAATTATGCGATAAAATTTGCATCTACCAATGGATTTTATAAAATTGTTAAATTATTATTAAAAGATGAACGAGTTAATCCATGTAGTACGTCTAATGCAGCAATTAAATGGGCAACTATTAATGGACGTTTAAAAGTTGTTAAATTATTATTAAAAGATAAACGAATTGATCCAATTGTTCTACTTAATCAGTATATTTATTATAAAAAAAATGGTAAATTATTAAAAAAATATAAAGTAGATTTTATTAAAAGGTACTAAAGATTAATTCAAATATTTACATCAATAGTCTTTTAAATATTGGATTTATTCCTTTTTTAATTTTTCTAGTATTTTTACTTTTTCTTTTACTTTTTCTTTTACTTCCACCTTTTTCTGCTAGTATATCTTTCAATTTTTCTTTATTAACTTTATTTTCTGGTTTAGTTTTGTGTTCAGATGGAAATGGTTTTAATTCTGACGAAGCTTTGAATAAATAGTATGTTTCTTTAACATTACCTTTTACAGTAATCTTTTTATCATTTAATTTAAATGTTTTTTCATCAACTTTTTTAACACTATAAGTTTTTCCATTTATTACCTTAATTTTCTTATCATTTTTAGCAGCAAATGTTAATTGTTCTGGAGTATATTTAAATAATAAAATATAATCCATCAAATTATTACGTTTCGATTCAATTGTTTTAAGTGCTTTAATTTTTTTAATTGTTGCTGAAGACGGCATAATTACTGACTTCCTGGACACTACTCCAGATAAACAACAATCAGTAATTAATTTACCCAAATCAAGATTTGATTGTTGTAATAAATCAAATGTTGTGCAAAAATTATTAGACATATTCATTCTATATTAACAAATTAAAAATATAATTTTATTATAAGTATAACAAAATAAATAAAATTGATTTCATAATATAAAATATTAATAATAAAACTTATACAAAATGGTCGTAGCAATGAGAACTATTAAAGAATTTTACAAAGGAGAACTTAAAGATAAAAATGGTATTATGATTTATGCTTTGAAAAATAAACATAATCCTGAGATTAACAAATCAAAATTTAAATTTGAATCTACTCAAAAGAAAAAAAATTGGGCAATTGACGTATCTTATCAAGGTACTCCAGTTATTATCCAATTAAATAAAACTTATTTAGTTAAAGGAAAAGTATGTTATACTTATGAAGAAAAAGATACAGATTATAGAATGTCTGTAGCAATTGATGAAGGTATTAAGGAACAGAGATTAGTTTTCAATTTATTAGAATGGATTGAAACACAAATTGAAGAAATGATAATTTCAAAGATTGATACTAAATATGCAAATCTAAAAAAGGGTTCTAATCGTCCTCAGTTATATAGATTAACAGATCACCCAAAACGTTATAAAGATGGTGTTTATGTGTCTGATGATGGTAAAACTCATAGAGTATATGCATGTTTGAAAAAATTAAAAGTTCCATTTTTAAATGACGTTAAATTGAACGAAAAAATCGAAGGAAAATGGTTGGAAATGGATAAATTCAAAACTAACTGTTTAAAAGAAGGATTTAAATTTCCGTGTATTAATACACGATTTTGGAAACATGGTTATGAAGAATTCATCGATCTCGATGAAAAGGAAAAATTTGACAAAGAATGTGAGAGTTTAAGTAAAAATGATTTAAAAGCTAAAAAAATAGAACACCAGAAAAAGCAAGATAATAAAATCTATCATTGGAAAAATATGGATACTTTCTTTTGTAGAGGTACAAAAATAGAAAGTTTAAAATTGTTAATTAGCGGAGCATTTATTACTCAAAATGCAATTAGTATTAAAGGTTGGATTAAACGAGTTGAATACAGAAAACCACAACGACAGGAACATGATATGAGCCAATTACCTCAAAGTGAAAGTGATAGTGAAGATGAGGAAGAAGAAATTGTTGCAAGTTCATCATTTAGTAAACTTGACATTAATGAGATTGAAGAATCTATGCAGTAACTTTTTAGAAAAAAGTTAAATCAAAAAAAATTATTTTGATAATTGTTATTAATATAATTATTATTTTTTTATTTAAAATATAATTATTTTTTTATTTAAAATTTAATTATTTTTTTTTATTTAAAATTTAATTATTATTCAATATATAAAATGACATTATCAATAGGATTTCATATATTACGATCAGGAAAGTTTGATATTTATAAACTTATTAAAGATACTCATACAAATTATAATATTAATACAATACAAATTTTTAGTCAAGGAAAATTATCAAAATATGCACCTACTACTAATAAATATACTTCAGTCCAAAAAGCCAAACAATATATTGAAAAAAATAATATAAAAGTTTTTATACATGCAAGTTATATTACTTCATTGACTAAATCTACATTTAAATCAAATATAGAATCATTATTATTTGATTTTCAAATTTGTAGATCTATTGGAGGAATTGGAGTAGTAATTCATCCCGGGTCAAATGTTGAAGATAATGATAAAATTTATTCAATGATTTCTAAAAATATTCATAGTCTTATTACAATATTAAAAAAATTTGAAGTAAAAAGTAAAATTATTTTAGAAATTGAAGCAAAATGCGGTAGAAAAGTTATAACAGATTTATCTGCTATTATGAAATTATGGAATACTATGAAAAAAAGATATTCAAAATCTGATTTACAATATGTTCAATTTTGTTTAGATACTTGTCATATGTTTGTTAGTAAAGTACCAATGAAGACTAAACAAGACATTCGTAATATATTTTCAACTATTGATCCAAAATTAATAGCATTAATACATTTAAATGATTCTTTGTCATATACTCAAGATAGACATGCAGATTTATTTATTGGATTGATTGGTAATAAAAAATATGGTGGAAATCCAGATGTATTGATTGAAGTAGCAAAAATAGCAGAAAAAAATAATATACCAATGATAATTGAACGATCAAAACAATCTGAAGATATTAATTATTTACAAGTTTCAACAATAAAAAATATATTACGTTATTATGATAAAGATGGAATATTACATAATTATTATAAAATATACAGTGAAGCAGATTAAATAAGTCCATCATTAATTAATATAGGATTAATTACAACTCTATATGTAATTTCATTCATTGTTGATATATTCATATAAGATGATACAATTCTTGTTATTTTAAATATATCTCCAATATTACCTCCATACCATTTAGCAATTGGATCATTAATGTATATTTTAGGGATATCTTTCAATTTAATGTTTGATTTATTTAAAAGTGTATCTTTTTGTTGTTTTGATAACAATTCATGTTTTGGTACTAAAATATGAGTAATTGGATCGCGTTGAATTAAATCGAAATCTAATAATTGTAAAATAAAATCCAATGTATTAATATATTTCATTAGTGTTATATTTATTTTTACTTTATTAGCTATAATAATGAGTGTTTTAATATCATTAGTATATTTTAATTTAGAAATCCTACGCAATTCATTTAAATTGATATCTTTGTTATTTATATCAATAATGTATATTGAAATATTATTTTTTATAGTAAATATTATATCATTATTTTTCAATTTGTTTTCAGAAATAATTGTGTAATTTCTGTCTTTAATTAATTTATGTATATTTTTATATATCTTTGAATTTTTATTCATTTTATATATTATAACAAATAAATCAATTTTATTGTATTATATAAAATGAATAAATTATCAATAATAATAATAATAATAATTATTTTATTTTTCATAGCTTCTTTATTGAATATAAGAACATTATTCATTTCAAATTTTACCAATCCTAAATCACAAAAGCTCCCGGCTAGAAAACCACCAACTTATGTACGACGAGATATAGTAAATAAAAAATTAATGTTAGTAAATAAAAATCCATGTCCAGGAAAAACAACATTTGACAATTGTATGAAAAAATATAATAATTATTACAAATGTAAAAATTGTTCTCATTATAATTCATATGGTCAATGTATTTCTGATGGAATGAAAACTCCAGCCGAATGTGAAAAATGTTTAAATTATTGATCAATTAGTTTTAAAATTTTAATAAACTTCAATAAATTAAGAGTAACTTCTAATTTATTATCTATTATTTTTTTAAAATATGAATCATGATTTTTATTATTTAAAATACGTTTATCATTTAATAATAATATAACAATTTGATAATATTCATTTTCAAATGCTATATTTAATGTATAATTATTATCAACACATGGATCGATATATTCATTTTTTAATAATAATTCAATAATTTCTAAATAACCACATTCACATGACATTTTAACAATATAATGATTATTTTTATAAACTTTTTTATCAATATGTTTTAATATCAATAATAATATATTTTTCATTTTATGTAATAAATAATAGTTTAATAAATTATTAATTAAACTATTTGGGATATTACTTAATATTTTTTCAATATTTTCTTCATTTATAAGTAATATTCGTATATATATTAAATTGTGAGTATTAAAATTTTTATTTATTATAATTTTAATTAATTTATTAATAATTATTTTATGTTTATATTTAAATAATAATTTATAAAATTTTGTTTTTATATTAATATTATCTTTCAATGAATCTATTAAATTATAATATTTCAAAATATTGTCAATCTTATTATATTTTAATAAAAATTTAGCTATTTTATATTGATTATATGTTATTGCAAAACGTAATGCTACATTTTTATGAAATTTAATAGATGGATTAACTTTTAACATTAATTTCAATAGTTTAAAATTTCCATTTCTACATACTAATTGTAATGCATAATTATTTCTATTTTTAATCATATTTGGATAGTTTTTTATCAATATTTTTGCAGTCCTTAAGTATTGTTTCTTAATTGAATTTATCAGAGCAGAATCACAATTTTTAAAATCATATCCTTTTTTTATAAAATATTTTATTATTTTAGGATGTTTTATAAAATCATAAGGATTAATATATTTAAATTTAATATGATTTATAAATAATTTTAATATTTTTAAATTACCATTAATAACTGCGTTACAAATATGAATTCCTATATTATGATAACTATATTTGTCCATCATAAGACTATAACAACAATAATCAATTACAATATCGTTATTATTATTATGATAATATTTATATTTTAATAATAATTTAACAATTTTATAATGTCCATTATCTATTGATTTTTGTAATATTTTATTTTCAATATTTAAATGGACCGTTGGTTCTTGTAATAATATTTTAGTAATTGATAAATAATTATATTTACATGATAAAAACAGAGCTTCTTTTTTATTTTTTATGAATTTTAATAAATAAATATTATGTAATACATCTTTTGAATAATATTTTTTATTATATTCAATGTCAATAAGTAGATCATTGTATAATTCAAACATTAATATATTGATATTATAATAATTGAAAAAAATAAATCAATTTTATTGTAACTTTTTAGAAAGTAACTTTTTAGGAAAAAGTTACGGCAAAAAGTTTTATTAAGAGTTATTGTAAGAAAATAATAATAATTATATTTTAATCCATTGTTTTTGTTTATTTTTTGATAATTTAACTTTCCATAAATTGCCATCATATCCAAGTTTTTTAACACCTTGACCAAATTTACTTGCAGAAATACATGGATATGGTTTATATATTTTCTTTTTAATTTTTTTAATCAATGGTTTCCACATTTTCAAGATTCTTTTTTGATTTTCAATATTAATTAATGGATCTTTTAATAACCATGGATCATTTTTTATCATTTTATAATTATAATAATAACTTTGAGCATCTGGTTCATATTTAATTATTTTTCCATAATTTTTAATTGGTTTAATTAATCTATCTTCAATTGAAAGATTACAAATATCTATAAATTTTAATTTATAATTTAATTTTTTACATATTAACTTATAACAATTTTTATGACATATAAATCCAAAATTATCTGTTAAAAACCAATTATATGGTGTAACATTATATATTAATTTATTTTTAGTATATTCACCTTGTCCATCATCATAATAGTTCTTAATAGATATTTTTTTCTTATCATTAGTGATTATATATACTTGTGTTAACCATTTATTTAATTTTTTTTCTATATGTAATTTTTCATCATAATATTTATCTAATAAACAATTTGCACATATTATACAAGATGAATCATAAACCCCATATATAATAGAAAAAAATAAATTATAATTGATAATTATATTCTTTCTTATATTTTTTCAATATTTTAGTTATTCTTTTATGTCGACAATTTATAGAAATTTCTATTGTATTGTTATTATTTAAATCTATTGATTTATTATATTTTAACATTAATTTAACTATTTTATAATATCCTCTAAAAACGGCTTCAAATAATGTAATATTATCATAATGATTAATTAATTCAGGAAATCGTTTTATCATAATTTTAGCAGTTTCTAATTCTTTATGTTCAATTGAATAAATTATTAAATTATGAAATATATTATAACCTTTTTTAATTAAATATTTAATTATTTTAGGATATCTAATAAAATCATAAATATTTTTAATATGGTTGATATTAATATATTTTATAAATATTTTTAATATACCATAATGACCATATTTGAGTGCATTTTCAATATTAACATTTGTATAGCTGTATTTATCACGATAGGTAATATCAATTTTTTTATGATGATATTTATATTTCATTAATAATTTAACAATTTTATGATTACCTAGATTTATCGATTCTTGTATAACATCATTTTTAACATTTAGATAAACTTTTGGATATTTTAATAATATTTTAACAATTGGTAAATATTCTTTTCTACATGATATTGATAATGCTTTTTTTTTATTTTCAATGAATTTCAATATATATAATCTATACAATATCTTTTTTGAATAATATTTTTTATTAATTTTAACATTATTGACTAAATCATTATATAATTCAAACATTGTTTTGATAATTGAAAAAATAAATCAATTTTATTGCAACTTTTTAGAAAGAAACTTTTTGGGAAAAAGTTACGGCAAAAAGTTATATATTAAATTTTGCAAAAGTTATTGTAAGAAGATAATAATTAATAATTGTATTCTTTTTTATATTTTTTTAATATTTTAGTTATTTTTTTATGTCGACAATTTACAGAAGTTTGTATTATTTTATTTTTAGTCAAATCAATTGATTTATTATATTTTAACATCAATTTAACTATTTTATAATATCCTCTATAAACGGCTTCAAATAATGCAATATTATTCCTAAAAGTAATTAATTGAGGACAATTTTTAATTAATATTTTAGTAGTTGCCAATTCATTAATTTTAATTGTATAACATAATAAACCATCAATATCATGATGACAAAAATGATTTTTGTAACCACATTTAAACATATATTTAACTAATTTACTATGTGAAATAAATTCATAAATCATAATAATATCAATATCGTCAATATTGTCAGTATTATTTATATTATTAACATCAATATTAAATTTATTTTTTAATAATTTAAATATTTTAAAATACCCATTTATCATTACATCAAAAAGAGAAATTCCATATCTCCTTTCTTCGATACCATCTTTATTTATATGATAACACATATGATAATTAAATTGAATATTTTTACAATGATATTTATATTTTATTAATAATTTAATAATTTTATAATTTCCTGAATTTATTGAACTTTGTAATATATTATTTTCAATATTTAAAAAAACTTTTGGATTTTTTAACAATTTTTTGGTAATTGATAAATAATTTTTTTTACATGAAATTAATAATGCTTGTTTTTTATTTTCAATAAATTTCAATATATATGTTTTATTTAATATTTTTTTTAAAAAATATTCTATATCATTAAAATTTATATTAAAAAGTAAATCATTATATAATTCAAACATTATTTTAATAATTGAAAAAATAAATCAATTTTATTGCAACTATATATTATATATAGATACGGCAAAAAGGTATTATACAGTAACTATATATTACATATAAATACGGCAAAAATATTATATAGATACAGTAAAAAATGTAAGAAAAAGTTACATTAAAAATTGTAGTTAAAGTTATAGAAAAAAAATAATATTTCAAAAATACTTAACACGGTCATCTTTTAATAATAATTTAACAATTTTATGATGTCCTCTCATATATGCTTTTTTAATTGCTGCATTATTATTTCGACTAGGATCGAGTCGTCCATCTTTTAATAATAATCTAGCAATTTTATAATATCCTGCTCTGATTACCCAATTTATCGTATAATTGAAATCGTTATTTAAAATAGTTCGTTTATCTTTTAATAATAGTTTTACAATTTTATACCAACCTTGAGAAAGTGCCATTTTAATGGCATAATTGTCATCAACATTTGGATTAACATATCCGCTTATAAATAATAATTTGAAAATTGAATGATATCCTTGTACTAATAATAATATAAATAATTTATTAATTTGATCTATATGTTCAATTTTATTGATATATTTAATTAAATATATTTTATTTTTTATATCCATATTTTCATTATAATTTTCATAATATTTATTATATATTATACACATTTTATTTTTTATTTCAAAATTTAAACATAAATCATTATATAATAAAAACATTCAATAACTTTTTAAAAAAACAACAAAAAAATCAATTTTATTTATTTATATATAATGATTAACAATTATTTATTTTTTATTATTATATTGATAATAATAATAATTTCATCTTTATTTATTATAATTTCTTATTATTATAATATTGGTCCACAATTATATGAGAGTGGTAAAGATAGAATTATATCGATATTATCAGTTAAACCAGAAGAAATAAAAGTTCCAAAACGAAAAGTTGATTATAAGGGTAAAAAATATACATTTCCATTCATAGCTGGTGTACCAATAAAAATTGGAAAAATAGAATATATTTTTGTTGGTGGAAACAAAGATGAACCAGATAAATTATTAAAATACAATAATAAACGAATGATTGATATAATTTCAACAACAGGAATAATTAAAAAGAAAAAGAGTAAATGGAGAAATTTCTTACCAGCAACTTATGGTGGCGTATCTGTTGACTTAAATAACAATGGAATGTCTGATTTAATAGTTGCTCGAGATGATGGTGTAACTTTATACACTCAATATAAAGAAGGTAAATTTAAAAGTAAAAAAATCTTTGAAGAACAACAACATGCAATTCCTGTAGCTTTAGCTGTAAGTGATTATAATAAAGATGGAAATTTAGATATATTCGTTTCAAATTTTATACGTTCTGATGAATATAAAGATTTTGTATTCAATAATTTAAATCATTCAAAAGCAAATGTATTATTGAAAAATAATAATGGAAATTTTAAAGAAGATAAAACTAAATCCAAAATTGGTAGATCTGATAATACTTTTACTGATGTAAATCATAATAGTTGGCCGGATCTAGTAGTTACACAAGATGTTGGGCAAATTGAAATATGGAAAAATAATTTTGGTAAATTTGAAAAAACTAAATTCAATAGTGGTTTTGGATTTTGGATGGGACTAAGTGTAGGAGATATAAATAATGATGATAAAATGGATGTTTTTTCAACGAATGTTGGTAATAATATAAATAAAAATATAACAAAAGGAAATAGTAAAAAGAATCAACCGATTATACATGATCATTTATTATTATTAAATAATGGTGATTTTAAATTTATAAAATTACGAATTAAAGATAAAACATTTGGATGGGGACCAGTTATGCAAGATATAAATCTAGATGAACAAAATGATATAGCTTTTTCAGCAAATTATATACTTAATCCATTTCATAGTATTTTTCCTCAAATTAATCCAGTTTTATATGTTGAAGGAACAGATCCTTTAAAGTATAAAAAAGTTAAATCATTTCCAAATTTTGGATTTGGTGATAATATTTTATTAGTTGATTTAAATAATAATGGTCTAAATGAAATTGTTTGGGTAAATATGGTTGGGCCAATGAAAATATTTTCTGATACTAATATTGATAATAATAATTATCTTAATATTGTTGTTCCTGATAATAAATCATTTACAAATGCTAGAGTAAAACTTATATTATCTGATGATTCAATATTAACAAAAGAAAATATATATGGTGGCACTGGATTAGGTAGTGACATAAGTAATACTATGCAATTTAGTTTAGAAAAGGATAAACATGTAAAAAGTGTATTTATCAAAACTATTTATGGAAAAAGTTATTTTTATATAAATCCAAAGAAAAATAGTACATTAGTAGTAAGACCGCTGCGCAGCTAAAGCTGCTTGCCTTCTTACAATCTTGGGTTGTGAGATTGTTTTGAGTAATTTAAAAAAATAATAAGTATTAATTTACTTATTTATTTTTATATTTCAATAATAATTGAGTAATTTTTGTATATTTATTTTCAATTGTATATTTAATAACATTATTTAAATTAATTCGTTTATCTTGTAATAATAATTCTACAATTTTTAAATGACCATTTTTAACTGCTTTTATAATTGCATAATTATTATAATCACTTGGATCAACACGTTTATCTTTTAATAATAATTTAACAATTTTTAAATGACCATTTTTAACTGCTTTTATAATTGCATAATTATTATAATCACTTGGATCAACACGTTTATCTTTTAATAATAATTTAACAATTTTCAAATGACCTTTTTCAGATGCCCATATAATTGAATTATTATTACAGTCACTAGGATCAACTCTCTTATCTTCCATTAATAATTTAACAACTTCTAAATATCCACTTTTAGATGCCCATCGAATTGCTAAATTATAATCATCACCTGGATCAACTCTCTTGTCTTTTAATAATAATTTTACAATTTTTAAATGACCATATTCAGATGCTGTTTGAATTGTTTCATTATTATTATCACTTGGATCGACTTTTTTATCTTTTAATAATAATTTAACAATTTTATAATGTCCTTCTTCAGATGCCCATCTAATTGCTAAATTATTATCATCACCTGAATCAACTCTTTTATCTTTTAATAATAATTTAATAATTTTTATATGATTATGTTTTGATGCTAATTGAATTACATAATTGCGATTATTACTTGGATCAACTCTTTTATCTTTTAATAATAATTTAACAATTTTTAAATATCCATTTTCAGCTGCTAATTGAAATATTTTATAAATATTTTTATTATTTATATTATAATTTTCATTTATTAATATTTTATCAACTTTAATTCGATATAATGTTTGATAAAAATCATTTATATAATAACCATTATTAAAAATATGTGTTATCTCGAACATTTTTATATATTAATTATTTATTTATTTATTTATTCAATTTTATTAAAGTAAGACATCCTCACAATAAAATTGATTTAAATGTATTATATAATCAGTTCATAATGAATGACAATAATAATAATAATAATATAGATTACGAATATATAGAATTTTTATATAGCAATATAACTTATAAAACTACACTGTGTTATATAAATAAATTTACTATTTGTAAAATATCATATTTAAATGATATGTATATATATAGATATGAATCCTTTGAATCATAAAAAATATGGTGAAGATTATTATGAACTGAAAAAAATCTTATCAAAGCTTCCCGCAAATGGTAAACTTGAGAAAAAGAAGATTGAAAAAACAATAAAAGAAAATTATATAAGTATATTGGAAATGTCGACAGGAGCAGGAAAAAGTGCTACGGTACCGATTACTATTGCAAAGATGTATAAATTTAAAAAGAAAATTGTTATGAGCCAACCTAGAGTACTCACAACGATAACTTTATCAAAATTTTTATCAGCGCAATTGGATGTGGAGCTTGGAACTTATGTTGGATATAAACATGGTAAAGGTTCAAACCTTAATGTTAAAAAATCCAAGATAACACTTGTTACTGATGCCATTTTAGTATTACAATTAATTGAAAATATTGAAAAATACGATATTGTTATAATTGACGAAGTACATGAAAGAAATATTAATATGGATATATTATTAATGTTAATTAAAAAGTATTTTGAATATTATAAGAAAATCAATCAACAACCTAAAGTCAAATTTATTTTGTTAAGTGCAACTATTGATAGTGAAAAGTTCATTAAATACTTTGAAAATATAACCGATATTGGACATTTATTTATAGAAGGTATATCTAAACCAATAGAACATATATTTATTGATGAAAAACCTGATATAGAAAAAATAATTGATAAAATTATCACCGAATCAACTGATGGTGATATTTTAGTTTTTGTTCCAACTATTTCCAAATTAATGATGAATATTGATCATTTTTCTACAAAATATCCAAATATAATAATAGGTGGTTTATATAGAGGAGTTAATGAAAAAGATGAAGCATTGTTGGTAAATCCAAATAAACAAAGAAAATTAATTTTCGCAACAACCGTAGCCGAAACCGGAATAACTATTCCAGGAATTGTTTATGTAATTGAATCGGGAAAAAGTAATATTGTAACTTTAAATCAATTTACTGGAGAAATTGTAGTTAAAACTGGATACATATATAAATCCAATAGTATTCAACGATGTGGACGAAGCGGAAGAGTTAGAAGTGGTGTTTGTTATCATTTATATTCAAAAGATCTTTATAACAAAATGCGAGATTATGAATCTCCAGAAATTTATAGAAGTGATCTCAGATCTATGTTTTTAAAACTAGTATTTTATACAGAATCTGTTAAATTATCAAGAATATTTATCAAAAGTATGATCGATAGAATTCCAACAAAAATATCTGCCGGATATTGGAAAAACTTATATGATCATGGATTAATAAGTGGTGATAATATCACTATATTGGGTAAATATGTTGCCCAGTTAGGAATTGAAATAGATTTTGCAATTTTAATAATATATGGCTTTTTATATAATGTTCAACGATATATTATTCCAATAGTTGTATTAATGACATATAATAGAAGTCCACAAAAACTATTCACAATAAACACATCATATAAAAAATATATAAACATATGGGGAGATCCTGTTGCATTTTATATGATTTATTTATATTTTCTTACTAATTTTCAACAAAAACAAAAAAATATTAAAAAAAAATTATATAATAAAAGATTAAAACAATGGTGTGATAAAAACGACTTTATATATCCAATATTTAAAAATTTAAAAAGAGATATTGATAAATTGATAATTAATATTAATTCAATACAACAAGAGAAAGATGAAGTTATAAAAATGTATGCTATTGAAAATATTAAAGATACAATTCCAGAAAGAATAATAAAATGTTTTATAAAAACGTTTACCGGCGAACGTGCTATTTATCAACCAATAAATAACACATATTATACTCAATATGGTGGCGATGAAATAGCAAAAGATAATATATCACCTTTATTAAATTTCAAAGTTGATCATAAATTAATTGGATATACTAGAAAAATTATACTTAAAGGAAAGAATACTATTGTTATTTTAGCATGTGTATTCAGCATCATCACTTTTTAGGAAAAAGTGATAGCAAAAAGATAATTTAAGAAAATATAACATTAAAAGATAATTTAAGAAAATATAATAATGAAAAATTATTTTAAGAAAATATAATAATAAAAACAATATATTAATATATAAATTATTATTTTTTTGATGTTACTTTTTCCTAAAAAGTAACTAAAGGGAAATTATGTTATTATATAATTATGAATAGTGAACAATATGCCTTAATAGGAAAAAATGTTGTTGAAATGTGTAAATTGCAATTCGTAAATAAATCTAGTGAAGATACAAATAATTTTTATAAACAACAAAATAAAAACTTTGATGAAAAATTAGAAAAATTATCTGATATAAGTTCTAAATTTGAAGAACAAAGTAATAAATTAATTGGTATTAATGCATCTTCTTCAACTAAAGGAGCATTTGCGGAAAATAATATTGAAAAAAAATTAAGAGAATATTTTCCTCAATACTCCGTTATTAATACTAGTAAACTACAACATTCTGGTGATATTCAAATTAAAAATGAAAAAAATGGATTTACTATATTAATTGAATTAAAAAAATATAAAACTACAGTTAGTTCTAAAGAAGTAGATAAATTTATCAATGATATGGAATATACTAATAGTAATTTTGGAATATTTGCTAGTTTGACTTCAAATATTGTTGGTCGACCAAAAATAACCTTAGAACATAATAGATATTTATATATACCGTGTTGTAACTTAGATATAAATTCACTATTTACATCTATTGAATTATGTATGCAAATGCAACATGTACAAAAATTAACATATTCTGATGATAATAAAATAAAAAATATAAAAAATAAATTAACTAATTTTGAAAAAAGATTAAAAAATTTATTTAATAATGTTCCAACACTTATTTCGGATATTTATGTTGAAGTTAAATATCTCAATTCTTCTTGGACTCAGTTATAAATGTATTAACATTTTTTGCAAATGTACTAAAATCATCTAAATCATTATTAATTTTTTTAATATTTGTATTATTTTTTTCAATGTTATTTAATATTTTTTGATTTTGATTTTTTGTTTCAGTTATATTTACTTTAAATATTTGTTGCCTCTGTCTTATTTCTTTCAATTCAGACTTAGTTTTATTTACAGAAACTATCAATAAATCTAATTTTTTACTTACTTCTTCTGATAATGCTTTACTATAATATAAATTATCATCAAAAGATACAAATTTATCATCTATTTTTTTAGATAATTTATTCAATTTTTTATCAATAGTTTTGATATTGTCATCGCAAATCTTTTTATTATTAAATATTTTTTTATCAATAGTTTTAACATTTTTATCTTGTTTAGTTATTAATTGTAATTGATCTAATATTTCAAGTTGTGTATTTTCTATTTTATTTATTTTTTTATCAGCTAAATTTAAATAATTTAAATGTTTATCATGTTTATATATTTTTCTACTCAATTCATCAAATAATTCCATTGTATTATCAACTTCATCATCAAAATCTTTTTCAATGTTTTTACTTGAAGACGGAATAACTGATAATAAATAATCTATAGTTTCTTTATCAATTTGATTAAATGATATACCATTTTTAAATGTAACATGATTTAATTCATTTTTATTTGATGCAGCAACATTTTTCCCATATTCATTAACAGGTTTATTTTTTCGTTGTTTAAATCTAACTCCGTGTCTATTATAATTATTTTTATCCATTATATATATGAATAAATTAATAACTTTTATAGAAGTGTATAAAGAAAATTATTATTCTCAATTTAATCAAATATTAAATCAATTATTTTTAGAATTTTTAGAATTAACAAATGAAAAAATAATATTTAATTCTATTAATAATTTTAATCAAAAAATAAATATAACTAATATTTCTATTTATAGTAAAAATTCTATTAAATTTACCAAAGATTTTATTGATTTTTTATATAAAAAATTACAAACTGGGAATAAAAATATGAGGATTTTTTCAAAAAGAATAAATGAAAATACAATTAATATACGATTTGGTGAAACTAATATCAAATTTGAAATTATAAATCTATTTTATGATTTTGATAAAATATATAATACAAAACAAGATAGTTATTTTGTTGGATTAAATATTATATTACATAATATTTATCATAAATTATGTTTTCCAGAAATATATAACTTAAGTGATAATTTAGAAGATATATTGAAATTATTAGAAATAATACAACCACTATATTTAAAATCTATAAAATTACCTAGAAAATTAAAAACAGTTAAATATAAACCAAAAATATATAAATTATTTTCAAAAATAATCCTTGTTAAATTAGGAAGTTTAGCAATTGGTATAAGATTATTTGATTATGATGAATTTATTGTAAATGATATATATTCTGCTATTAAAATTATAAAATTGAATAAAAAATTAAAATATAAACTTGTACATAGTGATCCTGAATTTAATAATAATTATTTGATTGTATATAAAAATAATGTTATTTTAGCAAAAATCTATAATGGAAAAGGATATTGTTATCCTCAAGTAAATAAAAATGGTAGTTACATTTTATTAATGAAATATATTTTATTACATTCATTAATTCCAAAAGAACAAAAATTAACTAAATATATTTTCAACTATATGATTAAAAGACAAAATGAATTACAAGAAAAAATATTTATAGATGATTGTTCTGGAATTAATATAAGTTTATATCGTAAATACTATTTAAAAAATTGGAATAAAAAACCATGGAATTATATAAAAAATATTAAAGTTACTTAGAAACTTTTTAGAAAAAAGTTTCAGCAAAAAGTTGATAAATGATAAATGATGATTTTTGGATAGAAGATTAATAATTATGTCATTTATTTTTTTCATAATAAAATTGATTTTTAATTGTTAATAAGCAACGCTATGTCTTCTTCAATGATCCATGATATTCCGAAAAACATTACTTTTTCTGGAAAGAAGGCGAGTAATTATATCATTGATAAAATTATTAAGTTGTGTATAAAAGATTTTAAAATAGATGTTTCAAATAACAGAGAACTGTTAAATGAAACTTTAATTTTCAAAGAAAATAAATGTATTTTAAAAATTTTATGTTATTATATTGAAATATATGACATAATGGATAATTTGAAATTTAAGTATGACAAATATCTAGACTGTAACAATAAAATTTTATATAATTTTGATAATTTTGAAATTGATTTTTTAGGTTACGATAATTCATCAAAAATATTATCAAGAATTAAATCATCGCCAAATAAAGCTGATATAATATTATTAATTGATATTATAAATAGAATACATGAAAAATTTAATTTAAACTTTGATGAATTAAGATTATCAATGGTTTTCTATGATGACTCAGATGATACTAATTTCAATTTATTTCAATTAGAAATATTTGAAAATACAATTTCTGATACTAATTCTATCAAAATTTTAAAAAGATATTATCATGCAAGAGCTTTAGTAGGAAAAAATAATAGATTTAAATTTTATATTAATTATCATAAAAAATTATTTAAATGTTTACCAAATATATCAAGACAATCATATTATATGTTATGTTTTGATATTCTTCAATTATGGGGATATCTTGAATTAATTAGAACTTATGCAAATGGTTTTGATATTAAAACATTAAATAATTTAGAATTTGTTTCTGAAAATAAAAAAGGAAAATTAATTTATGAAAATAATATTAATTATGAAAAAACATTTTCCAATTATGACAATTGGGCAGATAATGATATGATTGGAACAAAAAAATATATTTATTATATGAATTGGGTTCAATGGATTGGTGCAGCTTTGATAAAAAAGAAAGTTAGATATAAATTTGGAAAAATGAATAAATTTATAGATAAACATGCAAAAAATGTCATAAGTACTATCGATGTTTTTCAATTGGGAGCTATTATTGCAAATTTTATTAAAATCAATAATAAATTACGGATAATGGATGATAAATATGCAGAAATACATGAACCTAGATGGTTATTAAAAGGAGCAACAATTAAAAATTTTAAACATTTTGAAGATAATTATTTAAATAATGATTTTAAAAAAGAATATCCTTACATTTATCCAAATGAAATGAAAACTATATCAATATTAGGTAAAATTAAATATAAAGTACATTATGAAAGTTTTATTACAAATCTATATAAAGAATTGCAATTTACACGAAAGTCATATCGTGAAAAATATTTATAAAAATAAAATTGATTTATTTTTTTAATTTTTCAAAATGTATATAAATTCTAAAATACATAAAAAAATAATCAAATATTTGAATTCAACTAATCTAATAAATTGGATTTGCGTAAATAAAACTATCTATGATTATTTTAAAAAATCTAACTTATTATCTTCAAAGATTGAAAAATTTAAATTAAAACTTGAAAAAAATATTTTAAAATCTGATAATGATTATTCAAATATATTTTTATTATATGATTATACAAATAGATTTAAATATAATATAATTATGAAATCTAAATTAATTAGTCCTAAAATGTTTTATGATAATTTTGTAAGAAATTTTAAAAATAAAAAAATAAATGATATTATCTTATTTAATTCATATTTTAAATATGATTATACAGAGGATGTTGATTGTAAAAATTTAATATCAATAAACACTTATGTTGGTAGACAAAAAACATGTAGAAATATATATATTTATGCAAAAAATTTATATATTTATGATAATAATTTAGATAATAATATTTATCATAATGTAACAAATGTGTATTGGACATATTCAACTCATTATTTAAATTATATATTAATTCATAAAGATGAAAATCTTGATATTACTGAATTATTAAAGAAATTTCCATCTGCAAAAAATATAATAGTAAATTATAAAATATATCTTAAAGAAACTTTTTAGAAAAAAGTTTCAACAAAAAGTTGTTGATATGTTTTTATTTTTTCAACAAAAGTTATTGATATGTTTTTATTTTTTCAACAAAAGTTAATAATATATTTTTATTTTTTTTAATTTATTTATTATATTCTTTATTAAAGAATTACTTTTATCAATTCTTTTATCTTTTAATAATAATTTAACAATTTTATAATATCCATTTTCAGATGCATATTGAATTATATGATTATTTTTATCACTTGGATCGACTCGTTTATCTTTTAATAATAATTTAACAATTTTATAATATCCATTATTAGATGCCCATTTAATTGCATCATTATTTTGATCACTTGGATCAACTCGTTCATCCTTTAACAATATTTTAATAATTTTAAAATATCCAAATTTAGATGCCAATCTAATTGCATCATTATCACAATCACTTGGATTGACTCTTTTATCTTTTAATAATAATTTAACAATTTTATAATATCCAAATCTAGATGCCCATTTAATTGCAAAATTATCATCATAACTTGGATCAACTCGTTTATCTTTCAACAACAATTTGACAACTCTATAATGTCCATAATAAGATGCCCATCTAATTGCAGAATTATCATCATAACTTGGATCAACTCGTTCATCCTTTAACAATATTTTAATAATTTTATAATATCCATTTCTTGATAACCAAATAAATAAATCATTAATATTATTGATAAATTTTGAAATAAATATTTTATTGATAAACTTTGAAATAAATATTTTATCAATTATATTATCATATTTACATTTTATTTCAATATTTGAACATAAATCATCATATATTAAGAACATAGAAACTTTTTAGAAAAAAGTTTCAGCAAAAAATGTTTTAAGAAAAGTTTTTATTATATTGAAAAAAAATAATCAACTTTATTATTAAATATTTTTCATTTTATTTATTATATCTTTTATAATTTGATCATTTTTATCGATTCTTTTATCTTTTAATAATAATTTAACAACTTTATAACATCCGTTTTCAGATGCCGTTTTAATTACAAAATTATTATGAACACTTGGATTGACTCTTTTATCTTTCAATAATAATTTAACAATTTTATAATATCCATTATTAGATGCCCATTGAATTGCATCATTATTTTGATCACTTGGATCAACTCGTTCATCCTTTAACAATATTTTAATAATTTTAAAATATCCACGACTAGCAGCCCATCTAATTGCATAATTATTTTCATCACTTGGATCAACTCGTTCATCCTTTAACAATATTTTAACAATTTTAAAATATCCACGACTAGCAGCCCATCTAATTGCATAATTATTTTCATCACTCGGATCAACTCTTTTATCTTTTAATAATAATTTTACAACTTCTAAATGACCTTTTTCAGATGCCCATCTAATTGCAGAATTATCACGATCACTTGGATCAACTCGTTTATCTTTCAATAATAATTTAACAATATTATAATGACCGAATGAAGTAGCACATTTAATTGCATGATTATAATTATAACTTGGATCGACCTGTTTATGTTTCAATAATAATTTTACAATTTTATCATACCCATATCTGGATAACCGAATAAATAGATAATTTTTATTATTAATAAATTTTGAAATAAACATTTTATTAATAAATTTTGAAATAAATGTTTCATCAAATATATCACCATATTTATATTTTATTTCAATATTTGAACATAAATCATCATATATTAAGAACATAGAAGTAACTTTTTAAGAAAAAGTTACAACAAAAACAATTAAAAACAAACCTTTTATCAACTAATTCAACTTCTTTAGCCGAATTAAACCTATTTTAAAAATCAAAATAATTTAATCAACTTTATTTATATCAACTTTAAAAAAATTCTATAACGATTTTATTTTATTCACTATTTTGAAAAAAAGTTTTAAAAAAATAAAATACTAACTATATAAAAATTTATTTATTATATCAAAAATATTATATTTTATATTGAAATAAATAATCAATTTTATTATATATTTTTCAATTTATTTATTATATCTTTAATAGTTTGATCATTTTTATCAATTCTTTTATCTTTTAATAACAATTTAACAACTTTATAATATCTATATTTAAAAGATTCTTTAATCGCAAAATTATTATCATCACTTGGATCAACTCGTTTATCTTTTAACAATAATTTAACAATTTTAAAATGTCCATTAAATGATGCAACTTTAATTGCACAATTATAATTATCATTTGGATAGATTCGTTTATCTTTTAATAACAATTTTACAATTTTATAATATCCATTTTCAGATACCCATTGAATTGCTAAATTATTGTCATCACTTGGATCAACTCGTTTATCTTTTAACAATAATTTAACAATTTTATAATATCCATTACATGATGCAACTTGGATTGCATGATTACGATTAGTACTTGGATCAACTCGTTTATTTTTCAATAATATTTTAACAATTTTATAATATCCATATCTTGATAACCAAATAAATAAATGATTAATATCATTAATAAATTTTGAAATAAATGTTATATTATTGAACTTTGAAATAAATATTTTATTATTTATATTATCATATTCATATTTTATTTCAATATTTGAACATAAATCATCGTATATTAAGAACATATTAACTTTTTAAAAAGAAACTTTTTAAGAAAAAGTTTCAGCAAAAATAATTTATAAATGTTTTATAATATTGAAAAAAATAATCAATTTTAATATTTTATATTTTTCATTTTATTTATTATATTTTTTACAATTTGATTATTTTTATCAATTCTTTTATCTTTCAATAATAATTTCACAATTTTATAATATTCATTATCAAATGATTTTATGATTGCAAAATTATTATTATTATTTGGATCAACTCGTTCATCTTTTAACAATAATTTAACAATTTTAAAATGTCCATTAAATGATGCAACTTTAATTGCACAATTATAATTATCATTTGGATAGATTCGTTTATCTTTTAATAATAATTTTACAATTTTATAATGTCCATTTTATTTATTATATTTTTTATTATTATTATTTGGATCAACTCGTTCATCTTTTAATAATAATTTGACAACTTTATAATATTTATTAGTAAATGCCCACTTAATCGCATAATTATTATTATCACCTGGATCAACTCGTTTATCTTTCAACAATAATTTAACAATTTCTAAATGTCCGTTTCTAGATGCCCATTGAATCGCACGATTACTATTACTAGGATTAACTCTTTTGTAGATTGATGATGATTTAATAATTTTATAATATCTATTTCTTGATAACCAAATAAATAAATCATTAATTTTATTAATAAACTTTAAAATAAATATTTTATCAATTATATTATTATATTTACATTTTATTTCAATATTTGAACACAAATCATCGTATATTAAGAACATATTAGTAACTTTTTAGCATTAA
>Ga0098061_1000077_pt1 | contig 37613 bp, 16 predicted proteins | sample 22_taG_FD_92579 | JGI IMG/M metagenome (GOLD analysis project Ga0098061, IMG submission 92579) | Marine viral communities from the Subarctic Pacific Ocean - 22_ETSP_OMZ_AT15343 metaG | ecosystem: Environmental > Aquatic > Marine > Oceanic | place: Subarctic Pacific Ocean | collected 2015-01-20
AATGGCTAATACTTTCTCCAATAAATAGTCATCAGTTTCCAAAACAGACGCGTCTTTCTTTCTCTTCTTAAACTCTGCTTTCGACATCTCGCCAACATCGTCGTAACCTGAGACATCTATTTGGTAGACATCGATGCCGAACCTCTTAAATAGGTTTGTTATTCTGTCTGTCTTCTTCTTCGCATCAGGATCGAGAGCTAAATAAATTTCTTTTTTCATCGCGACGATCTTTTGGAAGAGCTTCGTGTTCTTGCGGAGGGTTGAACCGAGAAGAGGAATAGCATTTCCTGCCTTAATAGCATCAAAAACTCCCTCCACGAGAATAACATCTTCCTCCCAATCCACATAAAGGTCATTAAAGACGATATTACGGCTCGTAGGGGGGTTCTTATACTTGGGCCATGCTCTACCATAGGAACGAGCTATAAAGTAGCTTACGAACCCGTCAGGGGCAAAGGACGGGATGATTACTCTACCCTCGTATTCGCCTGCTGAAGCATAACCTATCTTCCATTTGAGGATGTCTGGCTTGCCGATGCCCCTTTCTCGCAGGTATTGTCGGGCATTTAGTGCCGCAGTGTCCCGTTTTTTGCTTGTGAGGGAGCAAAATGACTTGGGAAGATCAACTTTTGGGGCAATTTCTTCCTCTTTTTCGGCGAAAAGTGAGTCAAAATCACTCGTTTCAACCCGATTTTCGTACTTTGACCAAGCTAATTTGTCGTCTTGAGAGCCGAATCTGCGCACCAGAAAGCCTATATTGCGTCCACTTTTGTCGCAAATCCAGCATTTCCAGTAGTTTTTGTCGATGTTGACGCTTAACTTGAGCTTGTCGTGGCTACAGAACGGGCAATGGAATAAGTACTCGTTTCCTGACTTGTAGCTGCGCCCAAGAGCATTACGAACTATCTTTAGCTTCTCGCTCTTCATTTTACCCCCTGTCTATGTATTATAACACGGCAGGAGGGTTATGTCAAGAGAGAGTTGTATCCTGCCTTGGCTATGACGAGAGAATCTGCTCTGTCGAACTCGTGTGGCTTTGGATTGCCGTGCTTTGTGTATTCTATTGAGAAGTCTGCTTCGTTTGCGACGAGATATTCTATCACGACTTTCTTGGCTTTCATTCCTTTGGGAACTTTGATGCCACAAGACTTTCTTGCGGAAGTTGCTGAAAGGTATTCGGGCTGAATGCTCCAGATCCCCCAACAGATCCAACTCACTATTCCGTTAAAGGATGCGAGAGTTGAGAGTGTCTTTGCTGATGAGAAGCCAGAGCGGAATGTCTGCAAGCTCTTCTCGATATAGATGTGCTTGATGTCATACTTATACTCGATGTCGAGGAGATAGTCTTCTATTTTACTGGCTTTATTGAATAGAGTTGGGAAATGGTTTTTATTTCTCGTATCTATTGCTTCACAGTGAAGGATCTCGCCGTCATTGCTGATTACTGTAACACCAGTTATACTTGTAGATATATCTAAACCGAGGATCATACTATACTATAACACGATTAAGTTTAGATGTCAAGTTTAAGCTTGAATGTATAGTCTATTTCTTCTTCTTTCTTAACTGGCGTGGCTACTGTGGCTACGCCGATTAGATTTCTGTACTCATCATAAATGCCAATTTTGCTGATATAAGTAATCTTTTTAAAACTAGCTGTTGGCTCAGTATAAGAAGCGCTCACAATATTTTTAATTGTTCGATCTCTTTCTAAATAAACATATGTACCTGTAAGCGGCAAGAAAGAAGCGCTGCTCTCATAATCAATATAAGTTGGGTTGTTAGAGTGATTAAGTTTTCCTTTCTGAGCGTGCGCCATCATTGTCAGAACAGGAACATAGTGAGTGCCAGAAAATGCCATAGAAAAACTAGCTGAGGCTCTTGTTTGTGTAGAGGCGGTTTCTCCAGACGAGCCAGTAATACCATCATTGGCGCCGACACCAAAATATAGCCACCTTCCGGAATCAACAGAATCTCCACCTGTATACTTTAATTGACGATCATTTATTTCCCATGCACCAGTTAAGCACAAGAAGCCTTCATTATACAGCACCGTGCCGGCGACGGAGCCAGAGTTAGTGCTTCCATATGGAGCAACCTGTATAAGTTCTCCATTTCTATTTTCATCTTTAAGTTGGCCAACCAGTGTACCGGTAACATAATATCTCAGATCAACTGAGCCTTTTTTAATTGAAGAGCCATAAAAAATAGAAGGAACTGATATTAGATTTAGCGCCTGTGAAGATTTTTCCCCCAAAGAAGAGGAGAATTTATAATGCTTGCTCATTGGCAAATAATAATCAAAAACATTCTTTAGTGCATCAACATGTTTTCTTGTGGCACTAGCAGCGAAATATTCTCGATCAATAGATGCAGTCAGAGGATAAGTGCCAGTTACTTTCGTGCCATAATCGAACTGAGTATGAAAATGTGAAATTGATACTGTTTTAAATGATTCGACATTTGAGGTTTTTGTCAGATAAGGATATATTAATCCAGTATCACCAGAAAGTCTATCGACATTTAGCTCGTAAAGATTAACAAATCCCGGCTTAACATTGGGAACGCTTGGAGTAAAAGATCCAGATTGAAGCGAGCGATTCTTATAATAGACTACAGAATCATAAATGTAAAACTCGCACTCTGGATGGGTTTTTATTCTGTTATGAAATACATCATCGGTCTCAAATTTGTACAGGCAATTGGGCATGCCGGCCCCCTAATAATCTAAACGAACTCTTAAAGTCAGTTCATTTTGAGGAGTCTTTTTAAGAGGCTCTGAGACTTTTGCAACAGCAAGCAACTCTTTGTCTGCTGAATATAGTCCAACGGTAGTAATATATGCCAAAGGCTGATCTTTACTTACTTCCTTAACTCTTATTTTACTTCCCGTTAAATATGTTGGGTTCGAACTATAGTTGAATTCATTATGGTTTGCACGGCAGAAATAAATTGTAGAATTTAGCTCCGTGGTGTTGTTGAATTCGACATTAATAAGGCGGGTTCGGAAGCCGTCGGCAGATGCAGAAATTGCAGTACCAGATAAAACTGTATTAATATTTCTAGTATCCGCCGAAGTCGCAGAAGATCCAAAACTAGACCCAAAATCATTTGCAGCGGACGAGGTGAACACGGATGCTGTCAGCACTGCAACGCCTGCTTGATAATATAAAAGTCCAACACCGGATTCTTCGTTCGGCGTGACAGAGCTAGTATATAAGATACCATACTCGCCGGCGGGGGAGTTAACCTTATAGGAGCTATCTGCTCCATAATCACCAACTGTCATGGAGTTCAAGAAGCGTGAGTTACCGGCGGTGCCCCCTGTGGCGAATGACATTCTAAATGTATTCTTCTGGATCTCGTCTTTAACCAATAGGCGAGCAAATGTAATGAAAAAAGCTTCTTTAATTTTATTGCCACCCGTCAAGTCCCCGTCTTTATCAAACGGACGAATTGCGCCGGTATGATCGAAGCCAACAAGCAGTTGAGACATTTGATTATAAATATTAATCTTTTTTGGCTGCATCTGCTGCGCTAGCGGAGAAGAGTTCGACATAGCAGAATCAGCAGGATATCCTACCGTTATATCCATAATATGATTTGCCGACGAACTTAAATATGGATAGTCATAAATACTCTGAAACATTCCATGAGAATAGTTCTTAATATTTGTTTCATTTGTGGTGCCTTCGACATAAGTTCCGGAAACAATCGATCCAGTAATAGGTATTACTTCATGAAGTAAAGTCCTAGTCACTGCCAGATCGGCATTATTAAAAGTCTTATATGTAATTGCCATTTTTTCTTTCCTATATTATACTTTCTTTAAAAATCTTACAGGAATATCAACACTATATCCTGTTCTCTGACCAGTTACTCTAATAAAAGTGTCAATATAACGGCACGCTACAGTTTCTGTTGTAACGGTGCCACCAAGCCTGGTAAACCAATAAGTACTTGTTTGCAAATTTGTAGACGCCTTAATCTTAAACTCACATGTGGTTCCCCTAGAGCCTTGAATCACCTGTAGGGCGGTTACAACATCTGCATTCGTGTTCGAAGATACATAGCTTGGATTACTGGATAAAGTTACATAATAGCTTGCTACATTGTCGTCATCAATAAAAGAAACAGATGCAGCAGAAGTTCCATCCGGAGCATAAAGACTAGCTAGCCTATTGTCCATCTGAATAATATATTGTGTTTCTGTCAAATCTCCGTCGATTGGAATTGTAGGAGAGATTGCACTGTTGTCAATTCCCTGATCAAGTCTAAAGGACTTTGCGTCATCGAGATTCCATCCGTTAAATATGCCAGTTACATTATTAAGGCTAGCATCTGTCACTGCTGTGTCTTCATCTACTGCGACGATAAAAACATTATCGGCAGAATATCTTTTATGATTATTTGAGTACGACTCATTCAATTTTACCACAGGCAAATACAAATGAGTAGTGTCCGCCAAAGTCATCAGCCTAGACTTCATTGAGGAAGCGTTGTTGGTAAACGCCTCCAAGACGGGCGTTTGCAGAATTTCTAAATCTTCGTATCCACTAGAGGTTACTGCGGTGTAATTGGCATAGTTAATCTCTTCGTCTCCGAAGGCGAAATGTACAATCCGAAAGGATCCGTCACCTTTTGCCATCCTCATGCGGCCTGTGTCCGTTAGAACCGCGTCTAGAATAATGTCTCCACTATTATCTAAAAAAGCCATGTTATTCTCCTACATGTAAATAGTTCTTCTAATATCTAAATAGTCATCTTAAATTAATTTATAGTTAATATATGCTCTTTTTGCCACCAGTTGGGCTAGGGGCAACAGAGCCTTCTCTCTTTTCTGGCGTTCCAGGGCTAGTTGATTTGGGACGCCTTCCAGCACCAGGTACCTTAACAATTGGCCCTTCATGAACCCGCCTGATGTCTTCACAGAGATCTGGAAGAAATGGAGTTAAATCCGGTATTGATAGCCCCGGGGGAACTGAAGGTATGAGCTTCCTTTCTTCTACACAAACCTCTTGTTCAACAAACTTCGTCTTGAATCCCAAATTTAAATCAATAGCCCTTCTGGTTTTACACGAAGTTATTCTTAGCTTGAAATTATTATTCCAAATCTTCTTATTTCGGACTCCCAGTTTAATATTTTTATGTGATTCGTATGCACTGGATGCATCCTCAAGCCCAGATTGCACCTCATTTATCACTGATTGCAAGAAAGCCGGCTTAACCTGCACCAGTCTTTGTGCTTTTTTATCCAAATCCAGATCTAAATTTGGAGACACCTCATAAATGCTCACCAATGGATATATGGCGCCATCGTTGTCTGCTATCTCTATCTCGTATATCGGCGACGGATTCGAAACATTGCCATGGACATCAATAGCTCTAAAAATATAATAATATTTTTGATTAGGTTCAACATCTTCTATGAACGATACCGCATCTAGCCTCGTATCTTGATATTCTGATAGCCTAGTTGTATATACGCGTCTGGTTCCCTTAGAAAAATCTTCATATCTAAATGGCGCGCTGGTTAAACGATACACCTCAAAAAAAGAAATCGGATCGTCGAAACCAAAATTAACCAAACCGGTTTTCATATTTTGGGCGCCGAGGACAGACTTAAAGTAATTTTTGTCACGCTGATTAATGATAATAGGTGGAGCAGTATAGTCGCCAATACCAGCGCCAAGCAAGAAAAGAAGCTTGTTGTTGACAGCGCGATAAGGAACCACTTCAACATCTGGATAGACAGGCGGCTTATCTTTAACCCTTCCCGTCCAAGTAAAATATGGAACTTCATGGATCTTCAACGAAGGAATCGATGTTACCAAAAACAATTCCGAGCAGGGCTCGGGAGGAGGGCATTCGCATGTCGCCTCCCATTCCTTCACTACCGTATAGTCAACAGCAACAGAAGCAGGATTAGGATCTTCCTTTGTAATTTCACCTGGAAGCCACCCTGTATATGTCGTGGACTTTGAGCCGCCGGCGGAGCCGGCGTCGGTACCGTATTTATATACATCCGGACATTCCTCTGCCGTATAGTAGGTTTCAGTTATTTCAGGCTCCAAGTAGTCGCCGGCGCCTAGCGTAAGAAGATCACTCTCACTTAATTCAGGATCATATTTAAGGTATTCAGACATTTTTGTATATATTTCACAAGCAGCTTCTTGCTCTTCTTTTGTTGCGCCCGTGTCAGCGGCAGGGGGCGAATATTCTCCAAGAATCTTAAGCCCAGGAATTCCAATGTTTTCTATTTCATAATCAAAACAATAACAGAAAATATATAATTTGTGGCCTGTTGAAACATATTCTGTATAATACGCGCCGCCGAATTCGCCCTCAAGCTTGTGCACTATTTCTTCAAATGTTTCTAGTGCGGCAATTACTACTGTACCTTCACAATCGAATACTGTTGGAACGGCTCCTAGTAAATTTCTTATAACTTCTTCGTTGACGAAATTAATTATCGTATTATAATAATCTGTAGAAGTCGACATATTATTAAGTAAAAGCAATGCCTGCTCATCAGACAGGGGCCCATATATATCTGATGTTATTCCAGACTTGCCCTGACAGGGGGTGGGCTCTGTCGTGATTGGCTGTTTCGAATAAAAATATTCCGTTCCAACCGCCAACTGATAAGCATAAACAACATATGTATATCTTTTGTCATATAGAAGCTGGGTGTCAATATATTCTATAATATCAACATTAGATGAATTAGATATCCATATATTCTGAATTGGCTGAACTGAGACTCCATCGGCAGCGCCAGCTAAAATGGCATCGGTTATACCCTCCTCTAGGGCAGAAAAGCCATCAGCGCTGATTGCCGAAGTAGAGTCACTATCGGAAAGTGACTCGATTTGGATGCCTTCTTCACTGAGTGCAGCCTGTACAAGAGCGTCATTGGCCGCAACAGCCGCCGTGTCGAATTTGGCTATCCTATAAGCAATAGTCTCAGAATGTGGAGTTTTGCCCAGCATCATCTGCTCGTATGAGCGAAGATATGTGTTTGTAAGCTCATTAACTCTTCCCGAGAGAACTAAGAAATTTGCCATATATTCTAAACTGTTCTTATATTTCCCTTCTGCCAGCGACATAGCTATGCTCGGGTTATTGGGCCCGATGAAGATATGATCTCCGCCTTCTTTCGAATTAATGTTGGGCGGGCCGGGGAATGGAACTATATTTTGTGGTATTTCTGGCCAGTTCTGCGCATACAGCCACTCATATAAATCGATGGTTTTAATATCTTTTTTGCCAAAAATTGGTTTTACAGATGTGCCTGCCTTGGTTGATGTATAATATCTCTTTGCAAAGAAAAACTTTGAAATTTCTTCCAGTGGAGGGCTGTCTCCATTGTTCGTAGAATCTGTGTATGGAGCGCCGAGGATTAATCCGCCCTCGCGTTTTGCGGCGCCTTCGGAAAGTCTTCGGAGCACAACGGCATCCATTTTAGAATCTTCTATGGAATTGGCATATGCCGTTAGATTATCTGTACCGAAAGATATTTCTGCCTCTAGAGGCAAAGATTCAGAATATATGTCTAGACTTTTAACCCAAGAAATATTCTTGATTGGGATAAGAAGATCTTTATATCCGATATATGTTATAAGCTTGGCAAACTCACGATACCTGCACTTGCTCTGGTTCCTAAGATATAATATGAACGGAACAGATCCGTCAGGAGCAATATTAAGATATAAGTTTGGAACTTTAGCTTCTGGGATTTTTTCTTTTGCCAGCATATCCTCATATCCTTTGGCATAGAAATTATAATCAAATTCAACATTCGAATGCAGGGCGGAGGTTTCTCCCTCAAAAAAATCAACTTCTTGTCCAGAAAAAGGAGTATTGATATCAAACCATGAATCCCTATATACCCTAATTTGCCCTATGTCTTCTTGTTGCGGCACTTCTGGTGCCCGAATCGGTGGTGGATCGGATGGGCCGATATCGGGCAGTGATACGGTACCAGGTGCCCGAATCGGTGGTGGATCGGATGGGCCGATATCGGGCGGTGATATGGAGAAGGAAAGGGGCTTGACAGCCGCAGGCAACTCAGGCGGCTCAGGCGGTGACAATTTTGGCTGGACATACCCTTCGCACCCATCAGCGCCAAAGATAGGATCTTCATACGAAGCAGTAGCTGCGCCGGCACTTAAAGCGTGAAGGCGCGTGTTGATGATTTTTCTTAATATTTGAGATGGATTTCCATTTGTAAAATGATTGTCGAAATCAATTTTTTTAAGATAATCTTCCCAACCACAACACTCTTCTTCCTCTGATGGTACCGGATTACCATGGATATCCAGCTGAACCGGTTCAGACGAGATCCATGAGGTTGGAAAAAGATCTGGATTTGCGACAATGCGAACAAGCTGTGTTTTTGCTGGGAGGGTTGTGGCGCCCCAATAGCGCCTTGACCAAGAAGTTATTGGGCCAAAAACCATCTTATATGGCTTAAGATCAACAGGAAACCCATATTGCATGCCAGTATTCTTACTCTGGATCCAAAACCTTCCCATAACATTACGAATATTATCCAGTGTTAACGAAAAGCTGCAATGATGGACATAAATATATTTTTTTGTTAGACTCATATTAAACCCATTACTTCATCAAAACCGAATGAATAGCAGTAGCATTTTGCAGGCTAGCCAATCTATTGACTTGTTCTATCATATAATTAGTTAATTCTCTTCTTCTATTAGAAACATTTGTTGAAAAAGAATATCTTGGAGTTCCCGTAGAAGTTATCAAAAAGTGCTCCGAGAATACTTCCAACTCAATGCCTCTGTCTATTCCAACGCCGATCTGTGGATTAAAAACCTTCTTTAGTCTACAGAGGAGCGGAGCATTCTTTGGTATCGATTTTAGAACTGTAGGAGTTAAAGGATTAAAGATTGGAGCCTTGAGTTGGTGTCCAAAGCTGGTGGACTCATATCCTGCAAAATATTCAACCTCAACCACATTAGAATAGTTAAATTTAAAAATATTTTTAAGTTCCGGATCAGTCAAAAGATCTTTTTGGTTATCCAGCCAATTCCTAGAAGATTGACTTCTTCCGAAAAACAAAGATCTTATACCCTGTGGCATATCTCGCAGATGACGGACACTTAACTCATTCGCCAAGTTATCAGCATTTCTAAGGTCAAATTTATTAATTGACAAGCGCAAAGCAATATCAGACTCTCTATCTGTCCTCTTCCGCGGGGCGCCTGTCCACTTTACTGCATAATTACCGCCGGCGGACAATTCTCCAGTCTCAGCAAGCTTGCTATTAATGATATTGGCAATCTCTCTAGTGGCTTCTGCAATAAATCTATCATCTAATGTATCATCATCGCTTTCCAGTGTTTTGTCTATGTTCCTTGAATCGAAGTTGTTTGCTCCAAATAGAGTCGAAGTATCAGTCAAATACGATTCTTCGTCTTCGCAGCCCGAATCAGATTGAACTGCTATTCCCACCTGCGACAAGACATCCTCTGCTATTTCATTTTCTGAATTTAGGGGGTATAAAGATTTCTGTGAAGAATTATAGTTCACGATTCTTCCAACAATATCCTTGTATTTATCCAGATTATCAATTTCGGAATTTTCACCGACAAGCTCCATCGAAGACTCGCCCATATAAACTTTAGAAACAGTGAATTGATTTGTCGTATTTTCACCAAGCCTCGTAATAGCCTCTTCTTTCTGCTTCGAAGAAAGCGATGAGTCTAGCTTTGAAGGACTAATTCTTTGAGGGGCGCCTTTGCGTGGCCAATATTTCTCTTTCTCTTGCAGTTGGCGTGTAACATAATCTGTTCTGTTGACATACGAAAATCCGGCATGCTTGGGTGTGGAAGTTTGTATAAACTCATATCCGACATCTTTATCTCCATTTTTCATTAAGACATCATCAAATTCTTTTCTTACTTTTATTGCTCCATAATCATTAAGATTCTTCTGTGTGGTTTTTATTTTCTCAACTTTTCCGGTGAGCCCAACACTATATCTATTGTCTCCCAAAAGATCAATGATTTTTCCTTCTAAATTATTTAAGATTTCAACTATCGTCCCAATTCCACCTGGGGAGCCTGTCATGTCTGAAGCTATTGATAGGAAATAAGATATTATCTTTTTATCCATTTTTGTATCAGCAAGGCATTGCAATGTCGAAACAACAATCATTGTTATAGCGGTTAGAGTTTTCATGTGACTTTTCTGGTGTTTTTTATAGTTTCGCGTAAAGCTCCTATGAAGAGAGTTATAATTATTCTGAACTGATGCCTCGGCAAAAAGTTTCTCTGCGGCAAATCTAGCTGCTTGCATCATTTTAAGCTTGCCGTTCAAATATCTAATCGTAGGATCTTGAATTTCAACATTTACCACATATTGATAAGCGCCATCCGACATGTCGGCTATTTCATGATCAACAACAAGAAATGTGCGCAAATCAGAAGAATTTGCAACATTAATTTCTTTGATTGAGCCAATCAATTTTTGATCTAAATTTTGTATACGATTGCTAGCAAGAGAATGTTTTTTTGTCTTGTAGTCACTCGCGGTCAGTTGCCCTTTATTAACATATTCTGGGGCGGGTGCGATGTCCGAAGAAACAGAAATTAAATCTTCCTTCTCTGGCAAATTACACAAGCGCCCACCGGATATTTTTGGCACACCAACTTTGGAAAAACTTCCATGGCGCATCTCTGGGTCTGCTGCCCTGCGGCGAAGTACTTCGATGTTCCTAATCGCGGAGCCATTAAAAGCAGCCTTGCTATATATTCCCGGAAATCTTGATTGCATTTTTAAAATGCCGGCGAGATCAATATGAAAAATGAATCTTGCCTTTCCGTCTATTGATTTTTGTTTGTATGGCTCTGAAATGAAACTTCTGGTGATTTTATCCATTTCCGCGCCAAAGCCTGTCTTTATACTTTCAAGCATTTTAGACTGTTTGCTTTTCATAATATTACTAATGTCTAGATTCATTATCTCATTTTTTACCATGTGATTCTTGACAGTGAGATTAATAACTTTTTGCGGGTACAAAACAGGATGCGCGTTGGTGGTATGTCTTTCTCCACCCATGAATCCCTTTGCTCGATGATAATGATATGCGCCAGTCCAAGTCTTGCCAGAAGGCAACACCAATATAACGCCAGTATCAACTATATTTCCCTTCTCTATAATTTTGTTCATTGAAACCTTAAAATTAAACAAATCTTTTGATGAGTTATTTATAAAATTAGATGCCATATCGAATCCAAAATCTTGTTGCATTCTTTCAATGTCCAAAGACATATATGAAAAAACAGCCAGATCTTTTATGTTTTTATTAGATACCTCAAAGGAGCTATCATATGAAAATTGCTGTTTAGAGCCTCCATTGATCTTTTTAACTTTTCTTGTTTTATCTTCTGTGCCGGCTCGATGGTTTTTGATAGATATTGTATTTATCTGTGCTTTCCCATCTCTCTCTGCCGCTGAAAAAAATCTGTCAAGAAGAACTGTGTCTCCTCTGCCTGAAAGGGCTTTAGCAGCGCTGATGATATTAATATCCATTGCCAAAACAACTTTAACAGCTACAAACTCACTTATCTTGGTAGTTGGATGGCAATGCCCGTCACCCTCTTCGGTAAATATGGATTTCGTAGACGGGAGGGGAACGCTAGGGTAGACTGTTGCGCCGGCGCCGTCGATATCTGCGCGGGTATGGGGGCAACAATCTTCCCATGGCATCTCTTCCTCCACCGTCGTTTCGATGCCTATCCACCAGCCCGGACCGTCAGTCTCGACTACAATTTCAGTTGGCCTAGGGTTGCCGTCTGCCGGTTCTTCGGGAATAAAGGGCCCTGGATCAATAGGAGTTCCTTGATCTGGCCAGTCCGTGATCACGGGTGGGCTAGGATTCCAAGTTCCCCAGTCCCAGATCTCGGCGGCGTCAAATATTGGATCGAATATGTTGCGATCATCTTGATCGATTTCCGGAACTCCCCTGCCTGTCATTATACTTGTCTCCCAATATAAATAGTCATTTCCACTTTTAAATTAACCGATGTGTTCATTTGCTTTTTCATAAATATCAATAAGGTGTTTCTTCTTCGGTTGTTGTTGATGCGGCATCATCAGAACATACCGTCGTTTCAGTATCATAAATATCAATAAGATTGGTATCGCCATCATCAGGACACTCCAGTCGCCAATCAACATAAAGATTTTTAGATTCCAAAGTAGAGATTGAATTGCATATATCTAAGTCATCAATTTCACGATCCACATTAACATCAAAATAATATTTAACAAAATTTTTATTTATCGGAATTCTCGCAGAGGGCGAAACATCATCCTCATCTAACAAGATATTGTTTTGAATTAAAGAAACTGGTTTTTCAAAAGCTAACGCACTTAATTCTTTAATTTTTGTCGATGTTGAGCCGGATAGTCCCGCTCCTTGACCAGCTCGGGACTCATCTTTTATCACGAACACTTCAATTTCAAAATTATCTACCTCGTATTCGGTATTCTCTTCAACAATATCCAACAACAGATGATCTGGATCTATCGATACATAAGTCCCGTCCAAGAAAAGTTTAGAATTCAACACTGGATCTGACTCGAATTCTATGGTGGATTCAGAGCCAGTATTAAATATTGCTATTTCATATTCAATATCAATGTCGATTTGAGGAATTTCTAATGTTTGATAACTGGATGTCAGATATGGCGCAGATCCTGTTATTTCTCCATTCAAGACTTTGACAGACCACTTAACTGCTTCATCTCCAGATATTTTACTAGTTCCCAACGGATGAGTCAACAAATAATGCTTTTCTTCCCTTTCTTGCTCCACCATAGCCAATGTTTTTATGCGCGTTGCTTGGGCTAAATTAAAAATTTGCAAAGGAGTTTCATATAGGCTCTTAACGCTCGCCTCTCTGGAGCTTCGCAACGGAAGCGTGCGAAGCTGTGGGGTATTATCTTGAATTCTTTTTTCCACATCTTTTTCTTCTTCGGATGTCACGCCCGAAGCATATCTTGCATCATAAAGAATATTGGAGTCATGAAAGGAATAATATACTGGTTTTAGTTTTCCAATCGCCAGAAGATATCTTCCGTGCGGCGTCAATTGAATATCTAAAACTTCCTCTTTTTTATTTGCAAAAAGCATATTTTATTTCCTCTCCGGTAGGGCATTGTTAAATGATTTCGAGGCGTCGGCTACTGGCTGGCTTTGAGTAACCTTAGTAGTGGTGGTAGTGGTGGTGGTTGTGGTTGTCGGCTGAGAAGTGGTACCAACTGCCGTCGTGCCTGCCGTGGCAGACGGGGGTACTGGCGATGGCGTATCGGGGCGAGGAGGACGATCAGTGTCATGAGGAGTGATACCCTTTTCTATTTTACCTCTGTCTGTATCGTATTTAAGCTCTTCTGGCGTGGAATCATCATATGGGCCGAAACACAGTTCAGCATCTATTTTAGCTAGCTCGATTAATGAGAAGAAATCATATGGCCAGTTATAACTATACTCTGCTATTTTCTGATCGCCAGTCATAGCCCTTCCTACTTTGATGCCAAACTTAAATCTAGGATCGGTTTGTTGATCATAGCCTGCAACTTTCGAGAAATAGTCCGCATTTGCTCTCTGTTTAACTTTAAACACCATCCACCTAAGCCTATCCTCCAAGGGGCTGCCTGCACATTCACCCATCTCTCCAAACATCTCATTTATAAGCAACTTTTGTGTTACTTTAACTTCTGATTTTTTTACTATCTTTCCGCTAGGTGGCTGCAAATTCTGCCACATGTGTGATAAATCGTCTTGACTAAATTCATATTCAAAATCAAATATGTGCATAACTATCGGCTGGACTTCTTCTGTAAAGGTAACAAAATCCAGTACTGGCGGCATAACATATTTTTTCATGGACTCAATCTGCTGCCTTACAGAGTCGCCAGGTACCATTTTTGATACATTCGGCATGCCAAGGATTCCCTTTACCATTTCCTTGTCAAGATTGAAGAACTTCCTCTTGCCCTTGTTTATCATAAATGGTATTGCAACGACACCTTCGCGGACAATTTTCTTTTTGGCAGTCTGTCCTAATTTAACCGATCTTTTAGGGAAGTTAACTTTATCAAGCAATGATTCAATTGAGCCGCCAGAATTATAAATTGAAGCATATTCGCTGTTATCCCAACTACCTTGGTTTACATCAATAGAGTGTGCGGATCCGTGAGAACCAGAATTAAACATCGGTACGCGTTTTGTTTGCCACGATTGGGGGATGTCTGAAACTTCAAGGAATATACCTTTTTGTGGATCTGTTGGTGTTACGCCGAACTGATGCCACATACCTTTTGCTACTGATTCTGAACAATTAGTTGGTATTGTCAAAGTTTTGTGTCCATCGCTAATTGGGTGTACACCAGAATCGCTAAAGTTATACATTGGTGTTTCAAACTTTGGCTGCATCACCCATGTCGTAGTATTTCCAGTTTCATCATCTTGTACCGACATTGGATTGCCAAGAATATCATATTGTATAATCTTTCCACTTGCCTTCTGGAACAAATTGAATGATGAACTCAGTTGCATCGAAAATCTATTAATATTTAAATCACCATAAGGGTGGGTATTGTTTGCCGGTGCAGGAAGGCGCCTGTTATCAAATCTCCAATATATCTTTTGGGAGTCTGCCAATATATCATCAAGACTTACATAACTGCTGCTTGGCCTGACGATTATGTCACACCACGCTTCGCCGTGATAATAGGGAGGCGTGAAAGAGGGATTAATTCCTTGCAGGCTATCAGCTATCTTTAAGTGATCATATTGTTTGCTAGAATGTGCATGACCGATACCATTTCTGCCCGAAACAGGTGGACCAAATGCAGATGGACGACTATACATGGTAAATGACTCTTGTAGTCGGCTTCTGTCACGAATAGTATCTTGCGGGACAAAATAGCCAATAGTGCCCAGCGCTTCAGGTTGCCGCTCCTGATGGTATGATTTTCTTATCTTTATTCTCATTCCATACACTGATCCGGTATCAAATGGAAGGATTTGACTTTCTGGAACAGATGTCAAAGTAGAGAACTCACCCTTTGGCAAGAAAAACTCTGGAACTTCTGCTAAAAAGTTTTGTGACATCATTTTATAAAGTTGATCGCCGGAGCCACCCCAAGAACATGTGACATTAATAGCCGCACTTGGGTGGGGCTCCATATCAACAAAGGTAATGTTTTTAATATACTTTTCTGGCTCTGCTAGCGCTTCGAAAGGCACACGATAGTCCCAACCAGCCAACTTGCCCTTTGAATCCAAGGTTGGATCACTAGCTGTTGCTATTAGAAAATAATCCGTTTTCTTAGAATTGTCTCCGTTCCAGGGGTTGTGCACCTTGTAGGAGCCCGTATATATTGGCCAGTCGCATGCAACACCAGCTTTAATGGTGTTAAACATTATTCCCGGAGAGAAAAATGGAGCAAGTATTGGGCGAAGGCGCATACTAGTTCCAACGCTAGCGTCCGCGCCTTGGTAGCTTATATGATTCGCATATGATTTCGAAAATTGAGTGGCAATTTGTGCTGTTCTCTCAGAAGGATAAAAGCCATCATAAGGCAAAAACTTCATCGCCGCTTTACATGTCAGAGTAAGCTCAGTGGGGTTCATCAATTCTTTGTGGTCCCTCTTGATTGAGGCAAAGTATTTCATAAAATCAGAATTTGTAAATATCTTGTAGAACTTATCTTGGGAGCTATTTTGTGGCAACGAAGCAGAAGATGCCCCAAATATAGAAAGAAATTTTGGATTATCTACCAAGAAATTTCCGTTCCTCTTGTTCATATAAAATTCCATATGATCACTAATTCTGAACTCTGGTACCACTGAATATTCCTGCGCTATGGATCTCAAATCGTCAGAATACTCTTCATATGAATCATATGCCGGAGTTGTTGATCTACTGACAAATGTACCTAAGTCATTAATTTTGCCAGCTTGTTCTCCAGCCTCCCACCTCGTTAGCCCTCCAAATAGCTGGATTCTTCCAAGGGGTGCTCCAGATTTTGCCAAACTAGTAGAGCCTGTTTCTTTTACTTCCGGCCCTGTCCAGCTTCGAAGGGATGCCGTAGCGGAAAGCATATGTGGGCGAGCATAACATACTGATGCAGTTAGCCCAGCTTTTAATCCCGAATGAACATATGCGGAATAATCCTGAAGCATCCCAGAATCACTTCCAGTAATCGAACCTGAAACGCCGCCATCTCCCAAGAATGCCGCATCCGCAATTGCATCTAAATTCCAAGAGCTTCTCTTTTGTCCTGATCCGAAAGTGGTATTTGCCGCCTTAATTTCGTTGAACGAAAGTTTAGATTTACCCAAAACAGCCCTATCTTTTTGGGAGAGGCGCCAGAAATTATTTGCATATCCATCTCTTTGTCTAACTTTGCGCAAATATGTATTAACTTCTTTTGGATATATTGTTTCCTTATAACATAGATTTATAAAGCTATTGACTGGGCTCGAAGGATCTTCTAGCCCTCCGTCTAAATATAGTCCCGTAATTGTTTCATAGGAAAGAGGTGGCGGCTTTATGAACCCTCGGGCTCTGTTTAAGCTCGGATCTGAAAATCCTGAACGGTAATTTCCATAAGTGCTTTTCATTCTTATCGGCCTTGAGATGGCGGTAGTTGCCGTCGTGATACCCAAAACAAACTTAAGCGGGAAATAGTCCGAAACAACGGGGGGCTCTTTGTGAACCCTTGTGGCTCCAAACCTATCTATCATGTCAATTCGGCTGCCTTTTGTTTCTTTTACGCGATGCAAGCCTGGAGAGGGAGTGTATGTTATATAATTGTTGTCCCCCAAATATCTACCAATACGAGTTTCTCCTACCCGAATTTGTTTCCAAGTAGGATATCCGTATGGGCCATTTCTGTTCAAACTCAAAGAATTCAAAACTGCTGCCGATTGTCCCTCGTAGGCTCCTCCGCCAACAGGGCTGGATATGAATTCTCCTGTATCAGAGCCATTCACAGTATTGACATATTGAAATATCACTTTGTTTGTTTGGCCAGATTGAGCATTGCCGCTTAAAGTCAAAGTATCCGTATCAAATATCTGCACGATATTTCCATTTAAACCAATAAAGTCTGTAGTATAGAGCCCTTTGCTATAAGTTGCATCATTGGCTCTTTTGTCAAAAGTTTCTGGGGATCCCCAGTATCTTACATTGTTTGTTCTTGCCTTGGTAACATAATCGCTAGCGCTGACAAAGTTATAAGCCGGAATATATCCTGGACCAACCGTGACACCATCGCGATATGTTAGCGAAACTGAACTAGAGTAGGTGCCATCCGGATGGGGATGTCCCAATACAACCGTTCTATGCTCTGGGAAGTTATTGGCTAAGGCGCCCGTGATCCACCAATATTGTGTATCTGATTGTGGTATTTCATGCGTTACATAATAATTGTCATGTACAGGTGCTCGTGTTGTTGTCTCGGAGGTTGTTCTAGAGCCAGACAGTTCATGTCTTAAAGCTGAGTTCCTGTTCGTTTTATGAAACGCTGGGATGCCGCTGTAATCGTGTTTGCTAACTGTCGAGGTTCTGGTGCCGGCAAAGGAGTCGAAAGCAAAACCAAACTGATTTGCGTGATTTGCTAGTAATGTTCTCAGAGGAAGCCTGACAGACAAGTTTCTATAGTTTAGGTTGTTATAAGGCGAATATTGTCCCGAATAAGCGTCAATGCCATGCCCGCCGTTGGCATCTGCCGCGGTTTCTGGACCTCCGGGTGCAGAAAATCTCTCCACGATAACATGCTTTGTTGCTCCGAGGGGACTTTTTGCAATGCTAAAATCCGCCTTTTTATAGTCCATAATATCAGTGATCAGGCTAGCATCGGTGTTGCTAGGCAGCATGCCGCCAAACCCTTCATTTTTAACAAAGGCTCTGTTGTTAATGCTTCTATCTGATGTTTGCACAAGTTCATAGTGATTGGCAAAGTTACCAATTTTATTAAGCTTGGCAGTTCCTGTTAGCGCCTGTATGTTACGAATATTTACAGGCCTTTTTGCTTTAACATTGCGATAATAATCACCGCGAGGCTTGTCCGAATCTTGATGAAGAATTTTAACACCGGTGCTGGATATTGTGAACTTCCAGCCCTCCGGACGCGATGAGAGAGAATCTAAGCTTCCTGCCTTTGATGTATTCAAGTCGACATGCCTGTGAGGCAATCCACCAACATACTTCTCCGCGAAAGGGCCCTGCATTGAAACTTCGCCAGTCTCGACAACATCCTGATGTAAGTTGTTAAGCTCTATGCCTCCTGCGGCAGAGGTTCCGTCTCTCTTTGAGACAGTAATACCTGACAAAACAGATTTATAGCCAGTAGATACGCTATTTTTATATAAGCTAAATGGCGTCACCATGCTAGACTTAAAGGTGTTTCCCTTGCCATCCACTGCTTCCGCGATGATAATTGGACCCTTTTCCCTAACTGGAAAGACTCCATCCGGAGGGTGTACAGGATGCGGATTCTTGTCACATGCGCCTATCTCTTTTAAATTTGTAATTTCAATAAAAGTAGTCGTCTCTGTAAAAGATGTGGCATGCCTCCAATATGTATACTTGCTGCTTGGGCCGATAACAGGATTAGAGCCAGGGCCTAATGAAGAATTCCATGCACCCAATATTGCTTTGCTATTAAATCCTGTCGCCACAAAAAGACGATACGGTCTAGAGAATCTATTATTTGGATAATACGATCCTGCATATATGGGAATATTATTTATTCCGAATTTCGAAATGCCGGGGGTACCTTGAAGCGCTGTAAACTCCGGAACAGAGGCAGACACAAACGAAAACCCAACTCTTTTAAAATTATTTCTTTGCTCATCGATGACTGCAACTAGAGAAGATGCATGGTCAATTGACGCCTTGTCAGATGTTGCAGACGCGCCGTGTCTCTCTGCTCTATGAAGCCACCAAAGACAATTCTTTCCTTGTGGCTGTGGATGTACTGTCTTGGTATCCGAAGAATACATTGGGGCATGCCCCTTTCGCCAATTGTATGTAAGCTCATAAATTCCCTTAATCTGGCCTTCTATTTCGGTTTGACGGCGGGACTCTATGTTGGGGAATTTATGCCTATACTTGCTTCTTGTCAAGATGGTATCTTCTACCATGTTTCTAATATTCTTAGAGAAGGCAGAAGATCCTGGTACCAATTGCTGAAGCATTACTCCCAAAGCCGTATCTAGCCATTTATAATAAGAAATATACTTATCTAAATTGGGAGTGTTTTCTATCCTTTCATAGAAAAGCTGGCGGAGCTTTGCCATGTCCTTGTACTCGCCGCGATATTTGTTGACTCCTTCTCCAATTAAATTATTAAACTCTACAATGCCGGCAAACATATTCAACATTTCTTCTGAAATTGTTTGATACATGCTCTTCTCAAATGCAAAGAAATGTTTAACTGGACGAGTCTCTCTGGTAAACACCAAATCATCTTGGTTTCGAATCTCTACCATGTCATGGCTATTCAAAACTTCAGGCAATTGATATCTTGCAGATGCTATATAATTTGTATCAACCGCGGCGGTGGTGCTTGTTTTAAAGAAATAGCCGCGGGCATTATATTGATTGCCAACAATAGAGGACATATCTGTGTCCCTGAATCTTCTCAGTGACAATGAACCTGAAGAAAAGTCTTTAACTAAAAACTCGCCAGATGGATCAGAGCCTGTAACATTTGAAAAATCCCAATTCAGAGCCAGTGTCTCATATTCTGGCATCCACACTCCAGTCAATGGAGTCTCAAGCAAATATGCACTCTTATAGGGGTTTCGAACTCCGTAATTTTCTGTATCTCTCGCATGAGCTTGTATTGTATTGTTTTTTAAATAACTTTCCCAGTGCCTCAAATATCCAACCTTGGCGCTTGAGTATTCGTTAATTGTACCACCGGTTACATTAGTTCTTCGCGCTCCAACATAATATCTTCTCGGAACTGTAATGTCGGAATGAATTGCGTTACCACTTAAAGAGAACTCTTCTTGTATTCTATCATACGCCGTGTGTACGCCGTAAAGGCTGACTTCAACATGGGTGTTTGCGCCGTCATCACCCGGTCCGCCAGTCAAGTATGTGCCTATGCCGTGTGATGTAGCAGGATCAGTCGGTGTTATAGAGGAAGTCATAACATTTCTTGTTCTTAAGGCGAATGTCCAGCGCTGGTTATCATAAACGCCTTTATACAGGCTTGATGTTGCAATTGTTACATCATTAGAGCGATCAATCAAGTGGAAGCGTGCATCCTTCGATGATCTTTCGGGACGAACAGCCAAGACTTGATATCCAGAGCCATTTGTTGGCTTAATGTAATCATCCGGATCCGGATCTGCCTGATCCCATCCGAACAACGAAGAGTCAGTAAAAGTTATTTCATAATAATTTGGCTCCCCAACTTCCTTAATCCTCGGAAATATAACCTCTGCCTCTGCTGTGCTGGCAAAATCTTTATGAGAAGCTGATATATAAGTAACCCCTACAGCATCTGGGTTGTCTGCCGAAGTTGCGCCGGGGGAGGAAATCCAATGTGTAACAACAGCATCATGATTGTCTGCATGGAAAAAGTTGACATAATTTTTCTTTACAGATCTGGGCTTAAAATTATCTCTCAGCAGATGGGTGACATTGTCTCCGTAAAGATTAATTTTTATTAACTCATCATCAACACCGAAGCACCTGATTAAGTTTCTAAATGATTTCTCAGTCCCCTTAGTTTTGTAGATATACACCAAGTTATTATAGACATTTTGATAAATCAGATTTTTGATATCATAAATATCTTGGCTAAATTCTCTATCTTCGTCGCGATTCATAATTGACTCTAGAACCGTTGCGTTGGAGAATATCTCTGGCGCTGTTAGTCCGTAGGACTCCAACAAGTGATTAGCAAACGGCAGAGGTTTGCCGCTTGAAGTCTGATAATTGACGGCTTTCAAGTCTGTAAGCGCCTCTATTTGAAGATATATAGTATCAAGATAGCTGCCCATTATCTGGGTCAGATTCATAAGTTGATCATTTTCTTCTCTATCTTCGTCTATCATCCAAGATGGCATAGAATAATATAGGGAACTATTATTTCTTGTATCATGATAACTGGCAGATACTTTAAGATTTGATTTTAGAGACTGTACATCCGGATGAATCTCATAAATTATTGGATCTTTAAACTCATAAAGATTTGAACCGCTGGATTCAACAATTGCGGATCCTGTGCTTCTAGCGCCGGAAGCGTAACCTACCCAGATACCATTCGAAATTCTTCCAGAGTAATCGAGAATTGCTGAATCAATGGAGCTATCACCCACGACTCCTTCGTTAAACTTATAATAAACGCCCAGTTCAGCATTTGCAACATCAGTATTCGTACCGCCTTTAACTTGATGAAGCCAATTTTTCTTTATCTGTTTGTGATTTCTTCTTGCCTTCCAATATCTAAATTCATCAATTGAGCCAGAAAGTTTCCCCCAGCCAACCATGCTATCGGCAGGCTTCGCAGAACGAGAAGGCGCTGTTTGCAGGGCTCCGATGAAGCCCATGAGAGATCCGGTAACTTCTCCAGCAACAGATCCCGTAGCGGTTGTGCTAACAAGCTCGCCGTCTCGATAAAATCTGACTATAGTTTTATTAGCAACAGCGCGCTCGTTAACAACTGAAAATGCGTAGTGGTGCCACTTATTATCGGCGACAGAAGCAGTCGTGACAGTCGTCCCACCAAGAGGCATTGCTTCGAAGCCAGAGCCGTCAGGTGTGTCTTGTACGACACCACCAGACAAGAAAGTAAATCTGAATGGGTTAGCGCCATCTTCGGCATATCCGGATGCTGTTAATTCTAGACGGAGACGGCCATACTGTGGACTAGAGGAAGTTACTTGATTCCATAAGTCAAAAATAACCTCTTTTTGTGTCTTACTGGCGATAAATGATTCTTTCTTTAGCCAGAATTCAACGGTAATTCCGTCATCCAAATTCATTCTTAGATTGGATTCACGGGTACCATCAACACCAAGAGAGGAAGATCTTGATGTTGTATATATATTCGTATCATAATAATTAGAGCCAGTGAAAGACTGCGCCAGTGAGCCCGATGGCATGCCGGCAGAAGCACTGTGCGGGCCACCTCTGACTTCAATATATTCTTTGCCCGTAGGCTCGCCATAGTACAGGTTGGCAGCTATGGGAGAGGTATCACCCGCACCCCAGCCTCCATTGTGATCAGAAGAATCATGAGGAGAAAATGTAATATATCCTGTAGTTCTTGGATACAGATTACTTAAAACATATTTATCAATATAAGTTGATTTATTATAGAAATCATTTATATCTGCTTCTGTTCCATCGTATGGAAATTGCCTATAAATCCTTTCGATTGAATCATTATAATATTTCTCGGCAGAACCAAATCTTGCAAAATTCTCAGGATTAGAATAATCTACCTGTGGTATAAATCTTTCTACATCCGAAAACCTTTCGTCGATGTTCCTATCAGACTCAGCATCTTCTCTGATATCATGGATATTAGTTGAAGCTAAGATTTTAAGGGATTCATTTTTTTCAAAAAGATCTCTAATGCTCATAAGTTAACCTACTCCACTCTAAATTTGAAAGTTTCTGGCTGCTCTACCCAAGATCCTATGGATCCATTATAGTAAGCCAATTTGATTGCATATGCGTATCCTGGTTCGAAAATACCCATATCTAAATCAAAATAATTACCAGAGACATCGTATGACATTTGTGTGTGGAGCAAACTTCCTGTCCCATACGGTATCACATCTAGCTCATCAATTATTCTATATACACTATAGGAACCACTATCAATAATTAAAGTTTTTGTCTCCGTTGACGCCTTTGTATAAATAGTTGGATTCCAATCTTTTTGTCTGGTGTAAATCCTAAATCTTGCCTGCTCATTCTTAGAATATATAGATTTTAAATTAGTAATGTTGGGTGCATACGAAGTAGCGGGGTTTAGAGCAGGTGTGTCGAATTTTTTGGGATAGAAGGAAGATGTCAGAAATTCTATTCTTCCTGTCTGGCTGTGCCCTCCGCAATTTGCCCACACTGCATATACTTTTGTTAAATTCGAAGAAAAAAGACGACTAGGCGGATTATAATCACTAGTTGAGGATGTGATTGCAAAAGAAGCAGAATATATGCCCGTTGAGACATAGCCTCCAGTAATAACTGTATTTCCGGCGGCTACTACACCTCCTCCCTGTGGGAGCAACACCGAAGATGTTGATGGAGAATTGTTCCCTATTGAGCCCGAATAAAGCTCTACCCAAATAGGGCCAGTACCGATATCGGGAATGTTTCTTAGTTGCCCTCTGACATAGTTATACATGTATATCGTATTTAAATTCTCTGCCTGTGGGGCTAGCGAACTGCTAAACCATGCGTTTCCCGTATCATCCTTCGTCGCGTCGTTCCAGCGCGCCTCAAGGCAGGGGCGTTTATAGAAGAATTCTGTGCCTCGGGCAAAGAATTTCTTTGTGTAATATGAAGTTGTTGATCCAGTAACATTGTTAATCATTCCATTGTGATCTGTTCCCGCTCTTGATCCACCTGACTCAAACTTAGCTTCTTGTGATCCCGTAAGACGAACAATGAACCCGTGATTCTTTTTGCCGTAAGCCGTGTCATAATCATACCATTCGTACACCAAATCCGTAACATTAATTTGTAAATCTGCTGTTGGGCCGCTGCCGGTGACACCAGATGTGCCAGCGCCAAAAGATGCGGTATATACTGGAGACTCTATGAAGCGGCCGCCTGCTCTTTCCCAAGCAACCCTAGAGCCCTCATCGCCGTCCTGTCTATAAACCCAATTAGAGCCACCGGCGCCGTTTGTCAGATCCGTATACCCTTCCATGTCCAATCCGTTACCCTCGAACCATGTACCTGTTACTGCCTGTGTTACCAAGATAGCGTCTTTTGGAAGGGTTTGTCCATGTTCAGCGTTGAATAACCTTAGATAAAAGTTGGCGCCGTTTGTGCCGTTAGTAAACGCCGATGTGGTTACGGAAGATCCATCACCCTCGGTACCGTTCGCGGTAATATTGTCTGGTATTGTTACAGTGGTGTTTCCTGCCGAGCCTCTTTTCTTTTGTGTTAGCTCAATCGAAGTCTCGTCGGTATATGACGACGGCGAGAGAGTCATCTTTAGAGTGCCGGCTGCGATTGCAGCAGTAAATGCCACATGCATAGCTTGTGCTGCTTTTGCCGTTGTATCTGCCCCGCTCGTGCCGATTAAGGTTGCGGTAGATGCGCTGATCGACTTTGAGCTATCAGTGGTGAATGTAACCGATGTTCCATCTGCGTTCCTAATAATTAATTCTGAATCGTCATCGTCCTCTAAATCAGTTGTGCCGGCAAAAGTACAAGAAGCTTTGCCCGACAGTTTCAACTTTCCTGCGGTGGCATCCGAATTAATCGTATTTGCGGCGCCGCTCAAATCAAATTTAATCAACGCTCTCGAAAGCTCTTGTGAGCCCGATGATTCCTGCCCATAGATAGAATACACTTCTAGTATATCAGAAAGCCCCATATTCGCACCGGTGCCTCGGGTTTTTAGATCGCCTTGAAATGCATTAGTTATTGTATTGTCTGCACTTGCATAATATCTTTTAATAGCCATTATTCTATCGTTCCTCTGATATCGGAATTGGCAAATTTTAGCTCCATGGCAACATTTTCAGGAACCATAAGATATCTGCCATCTGCCGAAAGATTTTCCGCGAAGTCAAAACCGTAATCTGAATATAGTCCCCCTGTTTTCGGAACAATCTCCACATTCTTTACATCAACGATGCCGGGAACTCGTTTGTTTAAAATATTATATACATCAGTTACATATACCGGCTCTCCCATATATTTTGGGTGCCTAAATTCAACAGCCAAAGCTCTTTGTGCATCTGATAAAACTTTATATTTATTAACATCTGGGTGTGAAATTGCTGAAAACTTTATCCCAAAATTAACGACCTTGCCATCTAATATGTCTATTGTGTCGTGTATCATTTTATATTTGTTAAGCCACATTTTTAAATTTTCTTTAAGGGTGCTGCTAGGAATCGTCAAAAGGCTGAAATCATTTTCAGCTAGAACATACATATTTAGATTTCTCTTAAACGAATCCGGATCTCTCAACACCCTTACTCTCTTGACTGCGCCCAGACTTGACGGCATGCCATAAGCAATGGCTTCAAAATCCTGTAATGTTACTGCCCTATTTTGAGTCGCGAAATGATCAATCGCCCTCATTCTATATTCTTCTTTTGAAATGCCAGTAACACTACCAACGATAGCCTCTTCATTGGATGCCTCAAAAGATGATTTAATTTGATTCCTTACTTTACTCGACACCAATGTCGGATCAGCAAAATCTAACACTGCCGAAGAGACTCTGTTGAGGGCACCAATAGCAGCATTAGTGTTCTCTCTTGAGTTGGCTCTATAAGATACTGTCAAAGTAGTGTTTGCCGGGGCTACTCCAAATTTATCTGTATCCAAAAGCTTTGCTGGATCGAATGTGCTATCTGTTATGTAATTCCTAGAATGCATCTTCAGTACCAATTCGCTGGGCTCTGCTATCGAAGAAGTGTTTAGCTCAGAGTCAGAACCATAGCCAAACTGCAAATAAAACTTGCCATCTATTTTCTCAAGAGTAAACCTTCTAGGAACAACGAATGGTTTTAGTATTGTCGGAACAGTAGTGTTATCATCGCCATAATTTGTGACAGACTTATATACAACATTTTGAGTGAGATGATCAACTTGAAAATATTCGTGTCCCTCTGAATCAAAAACTGATATGATTTCAGAAATTCTTGTTGATGCTAATTTAACTTTTCGGAATTTCTGAAATTGTCCCAGAATTATATTCTCTCTACTGAACTCGCCGGAAACCACTTTTCCATAATTCTTTACAGCATAGGAAGTTGGAACTCCCGTCGAATTATTAACTCTCGCCACAACAGTGTCGCTGTTTGGGTTGTCGAATCTAACATCTTCATCTAAAACATATGTATTTCCATTTTTAGATGTTAATGTTGATCCTCGCTTCAATATCGGAAGATAATTCATGTTTGGGCCCAATCCAGTGTCATTTGCTGGGATTATAACATAAAGCGTAGCCACTCCAGTTGATACGGAATTTTCAGCATGTTTGTACCCCAATTGCCGACCGACTCTGACAATATTATCGTATTCAACAGCAGTATCTAGGAAAGATTCATTCGTCTGATAGTCCAAGTAGAAAGATAATACATCTCCTGCATATGCAACAGTATCCAGCATCAAAGAGCCGAAAGAAGCCTGATTGAAGTCCTTATAAGTTTCTGGATAATAGCGTCTTGCATACTCTACTAAGTCGCTCTTAATCTCATTGAAATCTTTGCTCGTATACCTAATAGGGATTTTCTTGTTTGCCATGTATAATGTTCCTTCTCACAGTAAATAGTTAATTAAGCCGAAATTGATAGCGACAAAACATTGGAAGAGCCAAAAGGCTGTATAATATACTCTATTCTCAGTCCTAAAAAGTTATCTGGTATCTCCGGATTTGTTAGTGGCGTGTTCAAATAAATTTTTCGGATTGATACATATGGGATATATTTAGACACCTGCTCAAATATTTCCGTTTCTAAGGTGGCATAGACTCTCTCGTGATTTTGAAGAAATAGATATGTCCTAATTCCCACGCCAAAGTCAGGATCCATGACTCTTTCGCCAGGATTTGTAAAAATTAGCATCTTTAAATTCTGCGCAGCAACCTGTTTAATTGTCTTAAGCAGACCATAGGGCCCATCTTCATATGAAATCTCCAAGGGGAGTGCTGCACCAATACCTGACATTTTTACTTTCTCCTTTTAATCACGCTATTCATCTTCTGGGTTGTAACAGAGATCTCCATTCATATCATACGGGCGCCCAACTTCTTTTTGCCACAATCTCCAACTAAACTTAGGCCATCGAACATTAAATTCTCCCTTGTCTTCGTTTGCCTTTCTTTCCTTATCTTTATCATCGTCTCCCATATAAGTAGGGTCAGCTGATTCATATAGCTCCCCAAACATCTCTGAAGCTAATTCTTTTGTCCTGTCGAATATTTTCCCCTGATTCCAGTCTGCATAGTCAATGGCGAACCAAGACATTTCACTCCCGCCGCCGTAATAATCACTGAGCCAGGTGAACGCGTTCATGATCTCTTTTTTTGCCTCCCACCCATCATTTGCAGGGCTAGGGGAGCCCTCCTCTGATGCGCCAATGGAAGGCAAGAATGCCCTACTAGTGTATATTGCCATGATGGATGCCATTCTCGGCAAATTAAAACAATACTCAAATATCATTCTATAAGATGGACTACAAACTAAATCTTGTACTAACGCGGTGAAGCCTCCATCATAATCATAACTTACAGCCCAAGAAGTGTCATGCGCTGTCCATGTCATATCAATATCCAGCAGCCCTCTGGCTAGAGGGACATTAAATGTATTAAGTTCCAAATCAGAATCACTTCCGATAGAAAATGCCTTATTATCCTGCTTGACTACACCAGTTATATTCTTTGCAACTTCACTGAAATTCTCTCTAAGATTTGGCAGAGCACCGGTATAATTTTTATTTGGGACAAAGATAACTCGCAAGCCGTAGGACCACTTTCTCCACAAATCTCCTCTTGTTAGGGTGCCAAATGCAGCCGAGCTGGCTGACAGATAATTACTAAATTCCTCCATATTCACAACATCATACAAATTCGAATTTCTGTTTTTAACAATGTTATACCAAACTTCTGGCACTTTAACGCCAGACACGCTTATTAGTGTACCATATTTACTAGCTAGCTCTGCCTCATCTTCGTCGGCAAAGTCACTAACTTCATAATCTGTAACTGATATGAACTTTTCTAATGCAAACGGCCAGTAGTCATGAGCGCCCCCTTGTACCCACGCGTTGGAGACGGGCAGCTCATGAGTAGCTCCTAGAGGATCTGTTACGCTTGTAGCCGGTGGGGCATCCAGCATGCCGCCCGAAGGAGTGACTGCCACATGTGGTACAACATTAAATGGATTTGTATCTGCCGTCATGACGGGCTCGTCTTCTGGATCTGCTGACTCACCGAATTCAAGGTTTCCCTGTATCCAATACGGATCCCCTAACAATGCTTGAGACATAGTTCTATATTTTGGAGGAAGTCTTGAAGAAAATTCCTTAGATATAAACTCAATCTCTCTTATTACAGATCGACTTAAAAGGGTTATCGCATATGGCTCTATCTCTTGCATGAATAGATCCCAAGCTTTTTCTTTAATTTTTTTAGCTTCCGATTCTTTAAGGGTGTCTTCCTCGGAAAGCGCGAGAGAAGGGTGGGGGTCGGCGCCGAGGAAAGCGACAGCCTTCATCATAAGCGAGGGCGGCTGACTTTTTGTCAGTATTGCTCCTGTGCCGGCATACTCCTTCCCGCTGGGAGGATCTGTATCTTTAAGCCATATTTTCTGCAAAGAATTAATCATATCCATTGCTTCTATCTCATCTATCGTTGGCTCTATTCTGCCGCCATCTACATTGGCGCCAAAAAGCTGTACAGCCATCTCCAGGAAACGATACCAATATTCATTATTTCTTGCTTTTCCCCACCCTTTCTTCGAATATTGATAAAATCCATCCTTAAATTCTTTGGTAATGAACCTAGACAAAGCATCACTATACACTTCTGGGAAGTCCCCATTAAATGTTAGAAATGTGGCTGCTGATTTGAGATAAACTTCTGTGGTATAAATTCTTATAGTTGCGAGTATATAGCCGCTAATCATCGCTAGTGTTGCTCGCGGAATTAATTTGGAACAGGGAGGCTCTGTCCTACAAAAAGGATCCTGATCAAACCTAGGATCATCTGGCAACTCGTTTTTCAGAGTCTCAATATGATCGGTTATATCATCGAACCTTATAATGTGCTTTCTACGAGGTTCGCATTTATCCCACTCTGGTATCATTTTGCCTGCAATGCCATGCCATCCAGGGCGATTTTGGTTGGGCTGCATATAGAAGGCAGGAAGGTACTCGTTTCCGCCAAAAGCCAACGGTTCTAAAGGTATGGGTTCCCCGGTAACTGGGTGTGTATGATGCTCATCTAAGTCTATCTTTGTTGGGGCAAACTGAGTGGGAGTATTTCCAGAAAATGTTCCAGCGCCATAGTAAAAGGCATGATTAGTCGGGTCTCTCAAGGTTTTCGCAAACTTCTTGAAAAATTCATTATTAATATATTCAAACATATCAGTTTGACATATCTCAGTTATTGCGTCGATATCAGCTTCAGGGCCAGATGCATCGGCTCTGTTTCTTAATATCCACTCTATATATCTCCCAAATACCGCTGCTTGAGGGGAGATTCTATCAGGCGCGGTGATGTCCAACTCTATATCCAGCCCCAGAGTATCTTCTATATATTCCACAATCTCTGCTGGGATTTCATCCTCGCCTTTTATCACATATGATGTATCCTGAACGGTTTGCGTACCGGTAGCAGCATCAGATGATGTTTCAACATTATAATTGAAAATCTCCGATATTCCTATCTGATATCTATTGTTTAGCGTATAAGCTTCTGCGTCTTCTCTGTGATCCGAATGTTGATAGCCTAATTCAAAACTGTAGTATTTGTAGTGATCCTTGGGATAATAATTAGCATAACCAAGCGTCAAGTCGTATGCATCCGGATCGCTAGTGTTGTCAGTAAAGGAATTTTGCAAGAAACTTTGGGTGCCAGACGGATCGTGAGTTGAAGTTCCAGGGCCATTGGTGCCATTGCCCCAAACTCCCTCTTTTAAATAGTTGCTAACTGTTGTTGGGAAAAGATCCTCATGTGTGGCGCCAGCCACAGTCAGACTCATCACCATTGTCCAAAAGACATGATAATTGTGCGCAGTCAAGTTCCTTCCGTGTTTGTCGCTCAACACCATCGTAAGAAAGCCGCCGCGGCGCACTAAGTCGTCTGCAAATTCAGACTCCATAACACCAAACAAGGAATCGACTATTACTCTCTGAGTAATATTGGTACCACCAGGAACATCTGAGTCCCTAGGCAAAATACCTGGTGGAGTATCGCAATTGGAGGGGTCGTCCATAATTGTGGGCATGTTTGCAAGAGGGCCGTTCTGAACAATATTTGCCAATGTAGCCAAATCAGAAAGCGCCTGATCTTTCAAGTCGCTAATCTGCTTTTCGCAAGCTTCTGGCGACAAGCCTTTTTCTGATAACAAATCGCAACGCAATTTGTTTATTTTTTCAAGATTCTCTGGCGTGCCACATAGAGATGGGTAAATGGGCCGGCCTACTGTGGCTGCCTGTGTTTTAAATTCTGGATCAAGCATTGAACCCAAATTCTTAAAGAACTCCTCAATTGCAGTTTTATTTGGCATAATGCATTTAAACTTTGGATTTTGGAATTTGATTACTTGTTTTATAACCCTAATTACTTCATCTGAGGCGTTCGCGTTGAGCAGGTTTACCAACTCCCCCTGTGTTAAAACAATGCTCATATTTGATATAAAATCAGCTATTTCATCAGAATTAGGTATGTCAGCCGGATCCGTGCACGATCTCCCTATGGAGGCGAAAAGATTACCTGCTGCATTATTTATTGTTGCTTCGTCTGCCAGCGCGGTAGATAATAGAGGATCGTCAAGAATAGAATCAAGAGATTTTGCGAACTCATTTTCTGCCCCAAGCGCCGCGGCGGCGAGATCTCCCAAAAGGCCAAGAATGTCACATAACGCGCCAAGAAGAATGTCTAATATCATTTGTAACAGAGCGATGATGATCTTGATTGCCAGCGTCATCAATACTTCAAGCAATGCCTCCATCAACATCTTTAAAAAATCTGGGATTGGCCTGATCTTTCGAAACTTTGGCCATTCGATGCCAAATTGGCCGCGGCAGAAGTCCAACTCCATCGTCTTGAAGAATTCATTCAGGGGGGGATTAAATAGAGGAGGCATAGGACAAGCCGGGTTACTAAATATACTAGCAATAAGCTCGGCGCCTGGGAGAGGCGCTAGCGCTTCAAGCAAAGTATCTGTATCAACGAATTCGAGAATTGCCTCTTTATATGCGTTAAGGTACGCATCAGTCACATTTGCTGCCGCTGTTCCAATGGTGCCAGCACCACCGAATTGTTTGGAGTTCCCGAACGCTAGCGAGTCGGTTGCCTCAATTCTATATTGTGCTGTTTCTTCGGCTATCGTTTCCTCTTCAACCGGGTTGCCATCTTCATCTTCTGAAGGTACATGATAATTATAGCTTCCGGGATTATAGCCAGCCTCCCATGGTGGCGGTAAGTCTCCAAACTCTTCAGCAAGTTTCCCCTTTATTTCTTCTTTTTTGTCTTCTGGTAATCCCGCAGCGAGGAGGGGCATTACTGTCTGATCCATAGCCTCTATCGCAGCACGAACAATAACATCATAGGCATCTGTAAGATCTATTCCGTCCATCAGGCATGCCATTGCCGCACTCAAAAGATCCAGCAGGCCGCAAGCTCCGAGCTTGTCTAAAAGGTTTGAATAAAATTCATGAATATCGCCACTTTCTGCTATAAGGCCGATTACTTCTGGGAGGTTTATGAAAGTATCATCGCCGAGAGTCATCGTAGTTTCTTGAGCGTGCAACGCTCTTTTTAACTTCTGGCCGAATTCATTTATGTCTGCATCATGTATTGCTTGGCCCTCCCTGTCTCTACACACCTGTGATGCAAACTTTGCCTCTATTGCATCCGGAAGGCTCATTATCTCGTTGACAATTGCTTGTGCAGCGTCTGCCAATGGGCCATCTGCCAACACGGGAGTGCCTATTGGCTCTTCGAGGTTGATATCTGAAATTTCAATTTTTGGATAGGTGAATGTGGTAAAAAATTCATGCCACTCTCCAGGCTCCCTAGCTGCCACGAATGTGTGCATTTCAACTAACTTAGAGACATACGCCATGGTTCGGATGTCATCAATTGGATCCAACTCCTTGAATGCTCCGAGATCATCGCCATTTTTCTTCCATGTCAAAGGATACTGCATATCTCCGCAGTGAACTTGTGCGAAAGTCACCTCGTATTTTTCATTAAACCTTAATTCAACTTTATCAGCAGATCCCTTGCCAGTAAGCTTAAAACCATTATAATTCAATAACTTATTTAATGCAACAACAAACATTTGTAGTTTTGTGGATTCTATAACAGGATTGAATCCATCTATAAGCTCTCCTGTTTCATGAGACCAGGCTGCATATTTAATTCCGTAATATCGGAACCCTTCCCTGACTCTCCTTACCATGCGCCGTATTAGCGGAGATTCTAAAATAACCCCAGAAGGCCCAATTGGAATTTCTTCTTCTTCTACATCAGGTATGAAAATCATACCGTCAATCAATTCTACAGGCACCGTAACTAAAGCTTTAATTGGCATCAAAGGCCGGACATCAACAAAATAATTTTCAGCATCTGTATCTTCCAGCAAGGTTTCGAAAGTCGAAGGATCTACTGGGCTTTTTCCAGCATGATCCAAAATCAGATCAAGGCCACGGGATGCCTGTTCTGTTAAAAAACTTTCTAAGGATGCTGGATCGTTAACTATGGACGCGTCCATTTCGCCAGTATTTACGCTAGCATTATAGCGGCATGTTCTCTTATTTAAAAAGACTCCATCATCCAGATATCTCCAATTCGGAATTATACTATTAGGATCTTCTGCGCATATCGGCGGGATGCACTCTTCCGGCGCCGGTTCTGCTGGATCTTCGCAAGTTCCGAGAGCGATTCCTTCTTCTAATGCCTCTTCGTACTCCTCATCAGATAAGCCGTATACGCCTCCTGCGTCCTCCGCGGTTGCTGCCTTGGCTGCTGCAATATCTTCTTCAGTTAACCCACCCATAAGAGGGGCTGATGCGGCGTCATCAAAAAAGTTCAGCCACCAGTCTTTTAGCTCTTTCGGTATATCCAAGAACGCACGAACAGAAGTATCTGTATTTGCAATCTGGGCCCGGGCGGCGGTGATGTCTTCGCTTGACATATTTGTATAATAAGATCTTCCCATGGCATTTTTGCCATAGGTAAAAATAGGGGAGCCATAAACTGGCTCAATAACATTTCCTGCTGCATCTTTATGTATAAAAGATTGCTCCAAAAGCTCAATAAGGTTGGCTAGCCAGAACAAGAAAGCCTCAAAATCAGCCTGCACTGACCACTCCAACCACGCAAAAGGCCGATAATCACTGCCGCCGCCTTTGAAGTTCTCTTTATACTTATCGGTGTGATAATCAATAAACTCTAAACTTCCATTGCCAATATTGTGCACACTCGATGGATAATGGTCGTCATGGAGGACAAATCTAGGATCCATATTAGTTTGCGCGGGATTACCTTCGTGATCTAATGCTGTCGGATCTGTATAAGTAATTGCAATCTCTGTATTTTTCGCGGTGGTACTACTCCTTGTAGCATGGCCAGCGACGGTAGCTCCGTCATACTGTGTCATACTGTCTTCTCCCTCGTACCGCTCCCACTCGCCGGTTGCAGTGAGGGGATCCCATCGAGCAACTTCTCCTGGCTCATATAAAAAGTCTTTCCATGTGCCATGGTTGGGCTGCCAGCTGCAAGGGGAGGTGGGAGGAAAATCGTCTGTTTTCTCGGAGCCACACAGGGGCCGAAGCCAATCTTCTCCTTTCTGGCTCATGAGCTTGCACTGGTGCACCAGTTGTGCCATAAATTCAATCTGTTGTGCCCAAGTTGCCATTTCGTCACTTCTGGCAGGTGATGGAACAGGCATGCCAGCTTGATCGGAGATCTCAACCATCTTGTCATAAATTTTAACAGGATCATAAAATACCCGATCTGTACCGTCGCCGTCTTGAGATCCGACGGTGTGATAGTTTATAACATCAAAAACATGGGGGATATAAGTGCCGGTTTTGCCATAAACATATGTTGGAGCATCCGGACGATTATAATAATTATCGTGTAGAAAATATAAGAATTCACCATTTATTCCAGAATCTGGCGTGTTTGGCGTCTGCTCAAAAACATTAATTGGTTCTAATCCGAACCTAAGCTCTCCATAAATAGCCTGTGCTAGTTTAATGAATGGTTCGGCATCAAATTGACTGGGGAGCGGCATTGATTTATCCTGCTTTAAATTTAAAAGTTTCGGTTGCTGTTATAATTAGTTTGTCCTGTTAAATCTGCTGTTTATCCAATTATTGCCTTGTTCTGTCAGATTGTTGATCCTATATAGGGATGTGTTCACTCTGTGCAGATATATTGGCATTTTACAGTTTACCAATTCTTGTAGAGTTTTTACACAACCGTTTATTATGAATCCTGGAGAAGGAAATGTTTGTATAACCCCAACCCCAACTCCAGTGTGAGTATGCATGGAAGCTTGAAGATTGAAAATCATCTGATAAGTTACAAAAGTATCAACGATGCCAGATAGATCGTCCAGCAGGCCCACAAGATCGTTGAGCGCTTCTTGTAAGTTGTAACCTTTAGGTATTGGTTGGATTTTGGGATTATCATCGGGCATGCCGAGGGCTGTTAAAATTCCACCAAGAATAGGATTGTTCTGTGCGCCGTCATCATTGCCGGCTATTAAGTCAATGCCGACAGTAGTTTTAATGTCACCACTAGTTGGAGAACGAGAACCCCTTCCTTCGGTTACAAGCTTAATTCCTTTTCTGGCAATTATTCGAATAGAATCGGCTTTCATTCCAATTGCCGAATCGCCTTCTGAGGCGCCAACATGGCCAGCTGACAGATTAAAGTTCTTATCAATATTTGTTTTTTGACTGATGTAAATTCTGGCAGCATCACCTGTGAAGTTTGGATCTACAATCTGATCTCTTTTTAAATCGGGCAACATTCCGGCTACAATATCAATAGCACTACAACCGTCTGCTCCTTGTCCTCCATGTCCGCTAACAACGCTGTTCGGCCGATCGGAACCGAAAACCATATGGCAATTCCCCCTTCCGCTAATAATCTTTTCGCCGGTGGCGTGGGCGCGCCTTGCAATATATAGATCTGTCGAGTTTGGCTCACAGTTAATGCCTGCCTTCACCATTCCTGCGGCGAGGGCGCCGCCCAACTCGTCGATGTTTTCCCTTACATCTTCTGGAAGTTCTGCTCGAAGATATTGGAGCGCTCTGCTTTCTGCAAATATACTTAATATTGACATTTTAAAATTCCTTATTAATTAACTTTTTTCTCTACAGTTTGTGCCGGCGGTGATGTTAACATTGTTCAGATTGTCCGCGGCAAGTAAGTCCCACCCAAGCAATTCCTTGATTCCATCATTAGTTGCGCCTGTTCCGGCGATGCTAAACTGCGCGTGGAGATGCGGGCCGGTTGTCCTGCCCGCGCCGGGACTGCCGGGGGAACCTCCGGATAAGCCAACTACTGCTCCGCGCTTGATTGGGCAAGGGTAGGAATCGGATGGTACAGTAGATAGGTGACAATATTTAACAACTAGTTGTTTGCCATTTACTATATACTTTATTGAGACTGAGCCGCCACATGAGCCGGTGCCGCTTGGGTCGTCGATAGCGATGATTTCTCCATCTAATATTGACACTACGGGGGTGTTTTGAGTGGCGCTGAAGTCAACTGCATAAGGAGAGCTACCGCCTTCTTTTGCATGATTTTCAAACGCTCTGCCGACGGTACCACTGGTAGGGAAAACCGGCTGTTCGCCACCAGCTTCTGAGAAGTCGCCGTCATCCGGTAGTTCATCCATGCATGGATCCTGCGCAAGCGATGCTGCATCAACATGGTTGGTGGCTAGTTCTGCTAGCGTTTTCGTGTCCGGCGCAGGGTACCACTCCGCGATGACGGGAATTCCACTTCGTCCCGTGAAGGCGCCGCGGGCAGATGTACCTTTCGATCCAGCCGTAGAATATGGGCCGGGCTCTTGTATCTCTAAATATCTACATTCGTCATCAGGCACACCATCAGCCGGCGGACTCACTCTCACCCAATCGCCGGTTGCCGGCATCGATACTGGAGCATCTGGATTGCCTTCGAGGGGATCGGAGAAAGACTCTATGCAATAAAAATCTATATTTTGTTTTTCTTCAGTGGACAACCCAAAGAGTTCCGCGTCGTCGTGAATCACCTCGACATTCGGCTGCTTTCCTGCCATTCCATTGTGGTCTTGGCGGTATACCATAACCGCCAGTCTACTTGTTTCTTCATCTTCAGCCGGCGTTTGTCCGGGAACGACAGTTCTTGCTATTCTGGCTCCAATGCACTTAGTTACTTCCTGCTCTTTCTCTACGCCTTGTGGTTGCGCCGCCTGTTTGCGCTGCATATTTTTCACAGCGCTGAGGTTGGCGTACTGGTCTGGGTAACCGCCGCGTAAGGCGCCTAAATGGGGGTTACGGGAAAAAGGCTTTTCTTTCCGAGGATCATCAGACATTATGTAGCCTCTCCGCTATCTTGTAACATATCGAAAATATCAGCTTTATCGTCTTCCGACAAGCCCGTTGAAGTCAATTGGTTTTTTTGTATCAAAGAGGATATCTTAACTAATTGCTCGTTAGATCTTTGAAGAGTTTCTACATATTTTGCTGCTGTTTGGCCAACATATTTATGGTGCTCTTCATTTTTTCCGATATAGCGAATTACATCATCAAGGAGTTCTTTAGTGATATCCCTGTCTTCTTTGATGTTTTTAATTGCTTCTTCAAGATAGTGATCAAGATTCTTCATAAGTCTCCTTTATCCCATTTAACTTTAAATACCTTATACTTTGTGCGCATTTTATTAAGATTGTTAACAATCTGTTTTGTGTTAAGCCCAGTTATTTCTCTCAGGTATAAATAAATAGCTTTCTTATTGAAAATTTCTATATCATCACAGCTTTCCATTAAAATTTTAACTGCTTCCAAGACTTTTCTTTCGTTGTCCTTCATTTTCTCATAATCCCAAGAGTCTACCTCCGTCGACAGCATCTGCCAGAACTCCTTTTGAACCCTGTCTTTATAATATGGGTTTTTTACAGAAATATGCTTTAATTCAAGCTCCCTTGAAATCTCACTTAGGTGTACCTCCTGCTTGAGCCTTTTGCTCTTTCTTTTAACTTTGTGAATAAACCAATTTTTTGTTATGACACTGAAATAAGAAAATGCCTTTGAGCCCTTATTGGGATCATACTTGTCAAGAATTGTAACCAGCCATACCTTACATTCATCTCTCAAAGATTCAATGTTTGGTAAGCTTGTAAATTTATAAGTAAAAACAATCTTATCAACCATTTCATTAAATGCCGGTCCGATAAAATCTCTATACAATACAGTTCTTTCTCTAGCGCTTTCGGTTTTTACATAAGCAACTATTGCATCTTCATGGACTTGCGTAAAATACAGTCTCTTAGTTTTTGCCTTTTTTCTACGCGGTTTCGGACTCTTCGGCCTCGTCGTGTTCGTCTCTTTCGCCATCAATGCCAACCTCCTCTTCTTCTTCTGTTAAATAAATAATTTCATCGAATTTCTCCA
>Ga0098061_1000080_pt1 | contig 36926 bp, 35 predicted proteins | sample 22_taG_FD_92579 | JGI IMG/M metagenome (GOLD analysis project Ga0098061, IMG submission 92579) | Marine viral communities from the Subarctic Pacific Ocean - 22_ETSP_OMZ_AT15343 metaG | ecosystem: Environmental > Aquatic > Marine > Oceanic | place: Subarctic Pacific Ocean | collected 2015-01-20
CCTGCCGCAAAGAATTTGGCAGAGAAAAATCCTTTCGACTTCTTTAATCTCGGCCTACACAAGATTCCTGAATACGCAGAATTTGGAATACCTACCGCAAAGAATTTGGCAGAGAAAAGTCCTGAAGACTTCTTTTATTACGGCCTACATGAGATTTCTGAATACGCAGAGTTTGGAATACCTACCGTAAAGAATTGGGCAGAGAAAAGTCCTGAAGACTTCTTTGATCGCGACCTACATGAGATTTCTGAATACGCAGAGTTTGGAATACCTGCCGCAAAGAATTGGGCAGAGAGAAATCCTTTCGACTTCTTTGAATACGGCCTACATGAGATTTCTGAATACGCAGAGTTTGGAATGCTTGCCGCAAAGAATTGGGCAGAGAGAAATCCTTTCTACTTCTTTGATTACGGTTTAGACAAGCTTCCTGAATACGCACATCTTAATCCAAATAACGAAGCTCCCGAAGAAAATAAGCTCCAGTCTCTTGAGGCGTGGCTCCGCACCAACGGGTTTAGAAGAGAGGCAAAAGAGCTATCCACATTATTCTGTTAATATTCCGAACATTAACCAGAGGATCTGAATCATGATTAAAGAACTTATTACACTAGCTGACATTCTTGATAGAAAGGGTTTTGCAGCTGAGGCTAATGCTCTGGATAAACTTATTAAGAAAGCAATAGATCCGCATTCTTTTATAAAAATTGCAGCAAGAAGAGTCCAGCAACCTGATGGGTCTTTTGGAGAGCGTAGAGAAAATAAGCCTCTTTCCTATAATCCTCCCACCGAAGAGGAGGCGGATAAGAACAGATTATTCGAATTAGAAAATCAGTCAGATGAGGATCGATTCTTTCTAGACAATCCAAGCTGGATTCCAGACGACAAGACTGGTACCAATTTTAAGAAAGAATATCTGTCTGAACAAAAAAACTATGTGATAAAGGCCACGAATGACGTCGGGAGTGTTGGCGACTTACAATTAACTCCAGATGTTAGAGAGGCTTTGATTTCTTCTTTCGAAAATGAGGGATTTGACTTCATTCCACCTTATACTTACAAAGAAGTATATGCAATAATAAGTATGCTTATGCGATCAGATAATGTCTCTGTTCCCGGAATTGGCATAGACGATGATTTCCAAAAAGAAATCGGAAAAGCTCTAATGACAATTCCTGTCGAGGAATGGGCTGGGGCATCCAACTTTAGCAAACTAAAAGTTGTAGAGGCCGACTTAATGTCAAGGCTCTTCGGCCTTCCTGTTGATAGTGAAGAATCATATATGCTTATAGATCTAGCTACTGGCGAGACTACCTTCCCAAAGGGAGAAGATACCTTTAGGCGGGAAGACGATGGAGGAAGGCGAGAAGTTAACGTTTATAACGATCCAAGCACAACAGAGGCTCCATCATATCGTCAAACATATGAGATAAATAGGATGAATGAATCCGGACGAAATAAAACACTGGAACAAAAAAGAATTATTGAAAAATTACGAGATCAAATAACCGAAGAGAGAAGAGTCAAGGAAGACGAGGGTTATAAACGATATATGGAATCGGAATATCCTCCGGAAGATGATCGTGGGTTTTCTGACCTTGAGATTCCGTCTGGAAGCAATATAGACAGATATAGCAGCAACAAATAGCTCTATAAAAATCTACATCAACATGGTACAATGTTGATATGGGCCCACAAAAAATAAGATCTGAGGCTATGCTCGGTACGCATCACAGCTGGGCAGTTGTGATGCGGAATCTTATCGATCAATTCAATAGACTCGGCCACCCTCTGTATTTAAAGAGTATTAACGGATACGAATCTTTTCCGAAAGAGTGGAAAAGGCATGTGAGAGGCATATCTGATCCAGATATAGATCTAACTTATACACTTCCACGAAATTTTAAAGACAGATTCTCTAAGAGTTCAAAACTAAAGCTAGCCATCTATAATTATGAAACTAGCATTCTCCCTGCAGTTTGGAAGAACTCAATAAACTATGTTGATTATGCTCTTCCTTCAAGTAATTTTTCTAAAGAAGTCTTTGTTAACTCTGGTTGGCCGGAAGAAAAGTGTATAGTGGTTCCTCACGGAATAAATATTGATGAGTTTAAGAGTCAAGATAAAGTAAAAACTTTAAAGACTAAGAAGAGCTATAAATTTTTAAATATATCCATTCCTCACTATAGAAAGAATCTAGATCTTCTTGTTGATGCTTACTATTCTGCGTTTACACAAGACGATGATGTGTGCCTTGTTATTAAATCAAAAGTAGCTAAGCCAAAATATTATTTCGAATGCAACATTCTTGATCAATTGGCTCCAATTCAAAAGAAACATCGTGGCAAACGGCTTCCACAGGTAGAGATCGTTCAGGAGCGATATGAGAGCATTGTTCCTCTTATGAATACCTGCGACTGTCTTGTTAGCTCGACGTCCTCTGAGGGCTTCGGGTTGCCTCTGTTGGAGGGTCTGGCGGCTGGGATGATTGTAGTTGCCCCAAACTGTTCTGGACAGCTAGATTTCTTGAATTCAAAGAATTCTTTACTTGTAGATGTAAAAGAAATTGATGCCGATAAAAAATATCAATATTGGAGGCCAAGCGAAGGGGCTAAGACATGGCTTCCGCTGAAAGACTCACTATCAAAACAGATGCTCAATGCTTATAACAATAGAGATTCCTTAGAAAAGGAGTTTCGGGTAGAAACGGATAAAATACTTGAAGAATTTACGTGGGAAAATGCCGCAAAAAGCATTTTGAAGTTATAGGATTTAATATTGAATAATAACTAAAAAATGCTTTTTATTAATATTTCAAATACTAACTAGAGGATTCAAATTACATGTCAGTTGCAATAAACCATCTTAAATTACTTGAGTTGGCCGTGTATACATAAAAACTTATAGTCCGCTATTTATCGATGACTATAATAATAATCGCGGAACCGGAGGCTTCATTTTGATTGATCCAGATACAAATGATACGGTAGCCGCAGGAATGATGCAAAAGCACGTTGAATTATAATGATATTGTAAGATTTAACTTGGCCAAGTTTCTCATATAAAGTCTATATCAACACGGTACAATGTTGACAGGGATCCACTAATGAGAATATTAGATTTGAATAATAAGTCTGCATGGAAATTCAGTAATACAACTGAAGCTGAAGATGGAGTTATTCTAAAGTCTAATGGAAGGATCGAAGCAACACTATCTGGTAGCGGAAAGTTATCTTTTAAAATAGTTTTAAAAAATATATCTGGCAGCGGGGGCCTGCGGATCAAGCTTCTTGATAAGGATCACAATACTATCTTCCTAAAGGATTTAGCATTTACTAGTAAAGCTTGGACTGAAAAGAGTCTTAATTTCAATATTTCTGAAAAGCTTAAGAGCTCAAAATTACAAATTTTTAGGCCTAAGAATTCATTTGGTAGACTCCAGATAGGAAGAATAGTTATTGAAAGTGAAGCTAAAATAATTCCTGAAAAAAAGAAAATTAACAAAGTTTTATCAAAGCGGATTTTGATAGCAAAAAAAACTCAAAAACGCTTAGCTGTTATAATTCCATATGGTATTTACGGCGGTGGTGAAATTTATTTGAAGAATATATTTTCTAATTTAGAAAATCCATTTATTACTGATTTTATTTATTTGGCAAAAAACCCATTGCAACATAGAATTAGCAATCCAAAGATAGGTAACATTGTCGCAAGAAATATACCTCAGCTTGGGGCCGCTCTATCAGCAAACAATTATGATTTAATCATATACTATAATAGCAAGAGAGTTTACAAAGCTTTATCTGATTATAAAACAAATAATAAAATAAAATCTGAAATTATAGAGATTTATCATAGCAACTTCTTATGGCCAGACGCCGTTGCTTCTCTGGACTCCAGAAAGGGCATCGATAGAATTTTTAGAATCTCAGACAGTCTATGCAACGGGATTTCTGGAGTTAATGATATTAGTACAGTTCCGGTTGGAATAGATACTAATTTGTTTAAAAGAAAAAAGTCAAAGAAAAATACAGATCATCGGATACACTTTGGTCTAGTTGCAAGGTTATCTCCGGAAAAAAATATAAAATATGCTATTGATCTAATTGGATCAAACCCGGCGATGAAACTATCTATCCTTGGGGACGGCCCCATGAAAGCCGTCCTCCTGAGCCATATTAAGGATAATAATATTAATAATGTCGAATTAGCCGGGTATAAAGAAAGTCCAGAGGATTATTACAATGATTTTGATGCATTTCTTCTTACATCAAAAATAGAAGGAACACCAATATCTATACTTGAGGCTATGTCCTTTGGTCTGCCAATCTTCTCAACAGATGTTGGAGAAATAAGGGCAAACTTTGGACATTTAGATAATTTTTATTTTTTAACCGGAGATTTAAAGGAAGATGCATCTATTTTGGCTGTAAATTCAAACAAAAAATGTAATTTTAATAATTTAAGAGAGTATATTCTTGAAAATCACAATATAAAGCTGAATTCAAATTTATTTTTTAACTTATTGCTAAAAAATATGCTCTTTACAGTTCCTGCAGATCCGAATAAAGTTATACTTTCTGGAACTTTTTATTAATGCCTAATAAGCTGCCATCGATAAGGGTCTTTGGTAATCCTCAGCTATATACCGGATATGGAAATGCCACCTATAATATTGGCGTAGCTTTATCCGAGTCTGCCGTTGATACAAGATTTGAATTCTGGGGACCAAACTCTTCTTGCAAGAAGAGGTTTAATAACTTCGATGGGACACCAAAGATAGATCTCTATATTCAAACTCCACCATTTATTAAGCATAAATCAAATAATTATAAAATAGGATATTTTTACTGGGAGGCCGACACACTCCCTAGGGTCTGGGCTAAGGACATCCGCTCTAGTGTTGATGAGATTTGGGTTCCGTGCAAATTAACTGAAAATGCCTGCAGGAAGGCCGGATTTAAAGGGCCGATAGAGATTCTTCCCACGCCAGGGCAGATAAGCGATCACGAAGAGCTTCAGTTTCCAAGTGAATTTTCTTCTGAATTTGTTTTATCTGAAACTATTTTTAAATTTTATTCAATTTTTCAGTGGAACGAAAGAAAGGGTTATAATCAGCTTTTAAGAGGATATTTTGAAGAATTTTCATCAAAAGATAATGTTATCTTGATATTGAAGGTTAGCCCAATAAAGCATAGTGGTCATGGCCTTTCAAGGATAAAATCAGATATAATTAGAGCTAAAAATTCAGTTAAAAAAAGCTCAGATGATTTTCCAAAGATATTCGTCTGCACCGATAATCTTTCGAGGAAGGCTATTAACGGTATTCATGCAGTCTGTGATGCATTTGTCTTGCCCCATCGTGGTGAAGGATGGGGCATGCCAATACATGATGCTATTATGCATGGAAATCATGTTATTGTTACAAAGTTTGGCGGAATTACAGAGTATTTAAATAATGAAAATTCTTTTATCATAGATCATGAGGTTCGACCGGTTAAGCCAATGAATTGGAACCCATGGTATGGATCATATCAGAATTGGGCGTATCCTCGGCTATTTTCTTTAAAGAAAAATATGAGAGAATTATATCAGAACAGAGATGGCTTTTCTGATAAACTATTAAAGCTAGAAGAGTTAAATTCTAAATTTTCTATAGAATCCTGCTCTTCAAATTTAGAAAAATTACTTTCTAAAAATAGATTTTCGGGATATAAAAAATGAACCCTAAATATAGAATAGCAGATTGGTTGATTCACGGTGGGCACCAGTATGAATTCTTTAAGACTGGACATAAATTTTTCTGCTCTTCTCCAAAGGGCGCTGCCCCAGATCCCAATAGCCTTGGCAGGCCGCGAAATAGAAATGTAATCTATATGGATCAATCTATCTTGAACCGAAAGATAGTAGACATAATTATGGTCAGAAGTGTTGTTGATAAAAAATATTATAGTTCACTTAGAAGTCGGATGCCAAAGAATATGCCTCCAGGCATTGCGGTTATACAGACTCCAAATCCATTTAAAGTCCCAAGGTGGGTAAGATGTATTGTTTGGAACTCTGAATATTCAATGAAAGAATTTAAACATCATTTTCCAGCTCAAAAACATTTTTATATCCCACATGGATTTAACCCAAACGAATTCAAATACCTTAATTTAAATAGAAAAAAACAAATGCTTGCAGCAATTAGTGTGTTCAAAAAGCGTGGTAAGGATCTTGGATTTGGTAATTGGAAGTGGACGTCTGATAAGCTCGGAGGGTCCGCACTACTGGGTCACGGAAATGAAGATCTGAAAGAAAATATAGGATCTTTCCCCTTGGAGGGGTTGGTTAAAGAGTTTAATTCTTATTCAGTTTTTTTAAATCCAACCATCAAGAGTGCTATGCCAAGAACGCGCGCTGAAGCAATGATGTGTGGTACGCCATTGGTAAGTACATCAAATTATGGTATAACAAAATACTTAAAACATAATCAAAATTGTATGATTGCGAATACCAAAGAGGATATGTATAAGTGCTGCAAAATGATTATAGATTCTCCCTCATTACAGAATGATCTTGGCCTCGCCGCGATGGAAACTGCAAAAAAATATTTTCATATCAATAAATATCTTGCCCGATGGGAAGAGGTATTTAGAGAGGCTATGAAATAATGTCGGAAAAGCCACATGTTACGATCTGCATAGGCACAGTGGGCTCGCCCACGTTTGATAAATGTAAGAAGATTGTTTTTAACTTATATGAAAAAGATCCAAGGGTTAAGAGAATTGTTATTATTAGAGGAAAAGAACCTCAGTCTGCTTGGCTAAACGCAATGAGATTCGCCTGCAAGGATACGAAGTGGTGTCTTCAGGTAGATGAAGATATGTATTTGTACAAAAATGCTCTTGATGAACTTTTAAAGTTTGCCAAAACAAAAGAAGCTGCTGGAGTCAAAATTTTAAATGCATCGTCATTATTGTTTGATATTTTTTTAAATACTAATATTGGATCATTAAAATTGTGGAATTCCAAGGCCATTCAACAATTAGAATTTAGAGACAAGCTTGGTGGAGATCGAGATTATGCAAAAAGGGCTGGAAGTTTGGGATTTTCAAATATAGAAATCAAAAAAGTACTAGGAAGACATGACTCCGCTCCGACTCCAGAAATTGCATTCAAAAAATATTTCGAATATACTCAAAAGCTAAGGAAGTTTTCTGGAGAAAAAAGCGCAATAAACTTTTCACTTCACCTAAAGAAAAAGTGGAACCAAAACCCTACTTATATCAATAAAAAAGCATATGATGGAAGTATAAAGGGCCTAAGGGATAAGATTGCTAATAAGTCCAAAAGAAAATAATTTTTCAAGTACCATATTTATGGAGAAAATAACCCCAATATGTCTAATGAGCCAAGAGTATTTATAGTCACTCCTGCCTGGAAAAGGTATGATGTATCAAAAATTGTATTTTCTAATTTTTTTAATATAAAGAAAATTCTTAAGAATAAGATGGACTTGCAAGTTGTTGTTATCGCTAATGATTTAAATTTAAAAATTGCCAAAAGTTTTGGGTTTAGTGCAGTTCGCTCGAATAACGACTTCCTTGGCAAGAAGTTTAATGATGGCTATGAATTTGCATTCAAAAACGGAGCAGAGATAGCGATTCCGGTTGGAAGTGATAGCTTAATAACTTCTGATATAATCGGCAGTAGCGTAAATATGTCAAGAGAGGATAACATTGTCTTCTCTTCTATGCACTCAGTTATAAGAGAAGACGGAAAATCAATCGGAGCCATAAAAACCGCATCATCATCTGGAAATATGAATAAGGGAGCCCTGTGGCTGTACAGACGAGGTATGATGAAGAAGCGCGGATTTAGACCATGTGCAGATAACATTGGTAGCGGATGTGATAGAAGTACTATTGCGGGCTTGCTCAAGAAGAGTAAAATAAGTTTTGTTTTAAACGATATTAATTTTTATCAGCACGTTGGAATTAAAAGCAAGAATCTTCAAATATGTAAATATAGTGATTATAAATCTCAGTTTGTAACTCAAAAGTCAAATTTGTATGATATTTTGGAAAAATCTTTTTCAAAGGAAATTGTCGCGGAAGTAAGAGCCTATTATGCCAAGCAAAGGTCTTTGTAATGCCAAAAACACAAATAGTAAATAGACAGGCGAAAATAAACAAAAGAGGAAGAGCTATAAGAAAAGTGGCTTCTGAAACAGAGTCCTCAACCTGCTTCGTTAGTAGGTCTGCTCCTTTTGTTGCAGAAAGAATAGCCAAAGCTTATGGCAGTAATTTCTTTTCGTGGAAGAGAGTATTCTCTCATATCACAGCAGGCGCTATACATGCATCTGCAAATCTTTTTATAGTTGGACTTTATTGTAAGGGTGACTTTAAGGCTGTTTTTTCTCAGTACAAAACATTAACTAGTTATTTTAACAAAACAATAATTGTTTTTGCCGGTACAGACTTAATGCAGCTTAAGGCTTTTTCCTCGAAAGAGAGACGATTATTATTAAGAATGCTTTTAAAGAATAAAACTGCATTTTTTGGAGTTGGAAAATATGCTCAGGAAGAAGCCTGGGAGATTCTTCCTGAGCTAGCTGCGCTTGGCGCTGAGGTTGGGGTTCTATATTTTCCCATGCAACACACATTTCCGAATAAATTGCCGGCAATGCCAAGAAAATTTAGCATCGGATGCTATATGCCTCCTTCGGCTGCTGATTTTTATGGATTTGATGTTATTAAGCCGGCTTCAATATTAATTCCTAGTGTTCGGTTTCATTTATACAGCCTGCAGGGAGCCGGAAGGGAGCAGTACAAACTCCCTTCCGGCTCATACAAGAACATAATTTGTCATTCTTCGAAAATAGAGAGTCCAGATATGGCGAACTTCATTAAGGGGACCGCATGTGGCCTCAGACTCACTAAGCACGATGGCAATCCGATGTCATTGGCCGAGTATAACTCAATGGGTAGATGGTTTATCTATAATAAAAAAATGCCTTATTGTGAATTTCTCAAGGACCGCGATCCAAAAAAGCTTGTCAGTTTAATAAATGAGCTAAGGACGAGACAAGGCTTAAATACAGAGGGTTCTTCCTTCTATAGAGAAAGGCATGATTCTGGGGTATTTTTAGATAATATTAAAACCATATACAAGGGGATTTGATGGGTATGGAGAAATTATCAGTAATTATAAATTCTTATAGTTCGGACCAGAAGCTTCTGTCGGATTCTATCGCAAGTATTCTTGCTCAAAGACAAGTACAAGTTCAGTGTATTATCTCTACGGTATCTGACGATCCCGCAATTAAGACTGCAAAAAAATATGGTGTTGAAGTAGTTTTGAGCAAAAAGCCAAATTTATATCAACAGTTAAATAAAGCTTTAGATAATATCACAGGAGATTGGTTTTTTTACTTTTCCGGAAATGATATAGCTATGCCAAATAAGGCTATTAATGAAATTACTTTATGTTCTAAGAAAAATAAAAAAGTATGTTATTCATCTTTCTACAAAACAGATTCTAATTTGGAAAAAAGAAAATTAATGAAATTTCATGATTATTCTATTAAAAAACATTATTGTGGAAATTTTGTATCAGATGTAGCTACGGTACGCACAGACCTATTGAGAAAATATTCTCCGTTTGATGCGAGCGTTGGAAACGCTGCCTTTTGGGATTTTTGGTTAAAAATTTTCGAGGGGGAGGGCGAGCAATTTGTTTATAACAGAGAGCCAACTTGGCTGTATAGAATTCAAGATACCTCTAGGCATGTTATTAGAAAAAAAGATAAGAATAAGATGTTGCAAAATTATCAAGAAAAAAGAGCAATGTTAAAAAACCATAAATTATATTTACAAAAATATGGTTTGCAGGATCAGTTATTAAACATAGAGAAGCTTATAATTGATTTAAAAAGGGAGATAAATAATGGCTAAAAGGCTTAAAATATATGCGATTTTAACTACGATAAATGAGCTTATTCCATCTAGTGGTGACAAGATTAATGAAATTAACTTATTTAAAGCAATATCTACTTTTGCCGATGTATACTATAATAATCAGTTATTCAAACCAAACGAGCCTGGATTTGGAATAAAAGCAGCGCCGATCCTCATATCTGATAAGGTTAAATATGACTTTTGCTATATTCGAAATAATCGAAAGGTTTTTAATCATTATAATCTTAGGAAGTTGACAGATCCGAAAATGCATGCCCCCAAGCTTTTGTGGGTGGCATCACCGTATAAAGAGGGCATCTTTAAGGGTGCAGATGGAGTTGTTACCTATACTGAGGCTTGGGGCCGGCAACTGAGAACCCTTGGAAGGCATAATATAACGGGCCTTTATGATCCAAAAAATACTTATATTCCTAAGAATATTTTAGTATTTCCACAGGCTGTGGATTTTGGTGAGTTTTTCCCAAAGCAAGGCGAAGACAAAACAGAAATATACAGAAAGAAGTTTGGTGGAGACTTCGTCATAGCTCATTTCGGCCGCATCGCTACCGGGAATTATCCCCACTCTTTAATGCATATACTTCCGAAGATATGTGATAAGTATCCAAATAAAAAAATAAAGTTTATATATTCTGGCTTGCCATCACAAATTAAGCTGGATATCAAAAATCCAAATTGTGAGGTTATGACCGGAGTCCCCTACAAAAATATGTCGTATGCACTTTCTGCGTGTGACCTAGTCTCTTCTAACTATAGGGCTGGCACGGCAAATTGGGGAGGATCCAGGCATGTGCTAGAATCTATAGCTTGTGGAGTTCCTGTGTTGACCGGAGACTTTACTGTAAGAAAAGAACAGCTTGGAGAAGATTATAAGTTATTTTGGGAGTGGATACCAAATAAAGGTCGAGTTTCTAACTTGGCAGAAGAACAGATGTTTGATCACATCTGCTCTCTTATAGAGAATCCAGAGTTGGGACCATCTATTGCTGCGGAAACAAGAAAAAGAATTGAAAAGTATTCTTACAAAAATGTCGGAATGCGAATTGAGAAAGAACTTAGGAATTTAAAATAATTATGAGCAAAAAATATTATACATATGAATGGAAAGCAGATGGACCTAGCAATATCTATATGACTGTAGCATTGCCGCTCAGAAAGATGGGTGCTATAAGCTGGATTGCACTAGAATCTCTTCGGAACCAAAAAGATGTTAATTTTGACTGGGAGCTTATAATCTTTGAGGATGGTGATGATTCCAGAAAAATATTAAATCAATTTATAGGAAAGCTGCCTGGGTGTAAGCGAATTTTGTATAAATCTCAAAATCCAGAAACAGAAGGTAGGTTGTCCGGGAAATATAAGGGAGATATTCTTTTGATTGATAAGTGGATTGAGATTGCACGAGCTGCAGATAAGAAGTCTAAGGTTTATTTCTTACAGGCAGGCGATGTTTATTCTCCAAATGGAATGATTAAAAATCATTTTGAAAATTTTAAAAATAAAAATTGTATTTTCTCTACATATCCAAGAGGATTATTCTATCATCTTGGAACCAAACAAAAAATGTTTTATGATGGATATCGGGCGGATATCAAATTAAATAAAAGGCCATTTTTAACTCAAATGCACCTATATATGGCCATCAGAACAAGGGATATGTTAAAGGTAACCTCTATAGATAGGAATCGGAAGATAGATAAGCACATAAGAAGTAGCATCAATAATCAATATGGTATTGATCCAGCAAGTGCGAAATATATCTTTAATGTTGACGATATTGATCCGACAGATTGGATGACCGGATTTAATACAGATGGCTTAAATACAATTTCCTTTAGACGGAAGATATATGATGATCCAAGCTTTTATTCAAGATTGTGGCGACCTTATAATGATTTAATAAGAAAAGATCTTAAATATATAGAGAGTTTCGAAAAAAGAATCCCTAAAAATGTTTATAACTATATGAAGCCAATAACGAAAACAAGAAAGAATAGATAAAGTGTCGAAACTAACAGTGGGGCTTCCACTATATAGAAGCAAAGATATTGCTTGGTTAGCGCTGGAGAGCCTGTGCAGGCAAAAGGGTGTTGATTTCAAATGGGAGCTTATAGTAATAGAGGAGATTGAATCAGAGAAACACTCTCCACTCGGGAAGGCTAAGCTGCTTTCGTATGAAAAGCGGCTAAAAAAGGCCGGTTGTGAGAGAATTATTTACAAACCAATTAAGAAATGGATTACGCTTTTTGAGAAATGGGCAGAAATGGGCCGACTAGCTGACGATAATTCTGTTGGGTTTCTGCTGCAGGCGGCAGACTGTTATTCGCAGCCATATCGGTTAAAAGAAACTTTGAATTTATTTGAAAAAAATAATTCTGATTGGATCCACTCTGCGAAGGGTGTCTTCTTTAATATTAAAACCAATAAGATAGCAGTATTCGACACCCGCTTATCAGATACGACCGCATTGAATATGGCAGTAAGAACAAGCCTGATTAAACAAATTCCGTATTTGAAAATAAATAAATCAGTTGATCACCACTTACTAATACAGCTTTCCAAGATCAAAAAATTATCAAGTAAGTCCAAGTACCGGCATAAAGCTGGCTATAAGGAGATTATTATTGATTTTAATAAATCAGATAATTGGAATAAAGGATTTGATTCTCATGGAGCGAACCAGATCTCATCTCGTAGATGGATTATGATAGAGAAGAGGATCTACAAAAATCAAAAAAAGAATGCCAATGTACCTCCGTGGTCCCCATGGACATATTCTTATGATTTTTGGGAAAATATACCAAATGATATTGAAGATAAAATTAAAAATATGAAACTTTAAAAAATGGAAACAACCAAATGAGCAAACCAAGTATCACAATATGTATGGCCCTTTACAACAAGAATGAATGTCTTGAAAATACATTTTTTTCTATTTGTAATCAGAAGTCCTCTTTTAATTACAACTTATGCTTTATAGATGATGCTTCGGATGAGAGCCCCCTTCCTTTGATTAAAAAATACTTTAACGAAAAGGACTTTATTTTCAAACAATTTAATAAAAACAATAGAATTGGATTTCAAAATTTACGCAAAGAATTTTTGAAAATATTACCAAAGAAAACGAGTATAATTATTTGGCAATCTTGTGATGTAATTTGGGCTGATGATAAGTTATTAGAAAAAATGATTTCAGCTATGGTAGTAAAATCAAAATATAAATACAAGTCAACTAACTATAAGCTTAGAAGCGTTATATGCGTTCCTAAAAAAATAAATAATTATATAGTTAGAGAAAACTTGCATTCTAATGGCAAAGGTTTTCATAAGGAGTTAATTAACCTTAAGCGTAATTCGAAGCTAAGAGGCCATAACCAAGTTTCTAAATATTTATATCTAGGAGCACTAAGAAGAGAAGATTTTGCGAAGGCTGTTAGGGGAAGGCTATATGATACATATAGTAAGTGCGATATGCTTATGAGGGAAGCTTTATTCGAAAGACTCAAAATACCTCTGGTAGAGGTAGACTCGGAGGTTTTTCACCAGAAGCATATCGCCACTATAGCTAAGTGTACTTCTATAGACAGCTGCACACATCCTTGCAAGGTTCGTCGCAGAATGATAGCAAGAGATATGAAGCTTCCATGGGTAATTGGTTTTTATAATTTCAATACTAAAAAATGGGATAATCATCCTAGTAAACATTATAAAAGATTTCCATTAAAAACAAAAACAGGTAAGAAATAGGAGAAATAATGAATATATTAATAACTGGTGGCGCTGGATTTATTGGATCTAACTTGGCAGATAGCCTGCTTGAAAGTGGGCACGAAGTGTTCGTCATAGATGATCTTTCCACTGGAAGCATCGAAAATCTTGATCCAAGAGTCACATTTTTAGAGGCGTCAATAGCTGATCAGGCGGCTTGTGACTCCTTCTTTGATAAAGCTAAGCCGGAAGTTGTTGTTCATGCTGCCGCGTCTTATAAGGACCAGTCTGCATGGCAGAAGGATGTTCTTGTAAATATTCTTGGTGCAACGAATATACTTAAAGCCTCGGTCAGACATAATGTTAAGAGATTTCTTTACTTTCAAACGTCATTGTGTTATGGACATCACCCGAACGAACAGCCTATAACGTTGTCACATCCAATACAGCCTGACAATAGCTATTCCATTTCTAAAACGGCAGCAGAGCAATATATAGAAATGAGTGGGCTCGATTTTATGTCATTTCGGCTAGCCAATGTATATGGGCCCAGAAACCTTAGTGGTCCAGTGCCGACGTTCTTCCATCGCCTAGATAATAAGCAGGAATGTTTTATTTCGGATGCTAAACGTGATTTTATATTTATTGACGATCTAGTAGAAATTGTTATGATGGCTATAGATGGAGTTGGAGAAAAGGGATTCTATCACATTGGTAGTGGAAAAGATTATCCAATTGAAGATATCTTCAACTATGTTGTTGACGCAATGAAAATAGATTTCGGTACAACCGAAAAGCCAAGCAAAATGTTTGGCAGATTTTGGGATGACGTTAAGACTATCCTGATTGATCCATCGAAAACCTTGGCCGTCTTTGGTAAGATTCCAAGCACTCCTTTGGAGGTCGGAATTCCAAAGGCAATTGCCTGGTATTTCGAAAATGGAGTTACAGAGACTTATACGCATCTTTCGGCTGATGAACTGAGAATTCGATCAGATCGATACGAAGATTCTGAATAACTAGAGGCTAAATTTATGTTAAATGTTGCAGAATTTTAATGTGCGGAATAGCAGGGGTACTCAATCTTTCTGACAGCCCAATCTCCGGGCTTCGGCGGCAGCTAGAGGTCTGTAACTCCTTACAGCGCCATCGCGGCCCAGACGGTAGCGGAGTGTGGGTTCATGATGAAGAATTCCTTGGTTTAGCACACACGAGGCTGAGCATAATCGATATTGAGCATGGCAGTCAGCCAATGCGTAATAATAAAAATTGTATTACTTATAATGGTGAGATCTATAACTATATAGAGTTGCAGTCTGAATTAGGCAGTGGTGACTTTATTACAAAGTCAGATACAGAAGTTATTCTCAAAGCCTATGATAAATGGGGAATAGACTGCCTACATAAGTTTCGTGGAATGTTCTCTTTTGCACTGTGGGATGAGAAGCAAGAATCTTTATTTTGCGCCAGAGATTGTTTTGGAATAAAGCCATTTTATTACACTGTTGTAGACGATAAATTTTATTTTGCATCAGAGATTAAGGCTATTTTGCCTTTTGTGAAAAATATTGAAATTGATCTAGAGGCATTTAAAGAGTATTTGTCTTTTCAATTTTGTTTAAATGAAAAAACTTTATTTAAGAATATCTTTCAGTTACTTCCAGGGCATTTTTTAACCATTAAAAGCAATAAAATTGATATAAAAAAATATTGGGAAGTTAAATATGAATTAGACTTCGATCATACAGAAGAATTTTTCGAAAGACGACTACAGGAGCTGCTAGAAGACTCAATGAGGCTTCACACGAGAAGCGATGTTCCAATTGGAGGATATCTTAGTGGAGGATTAGACTCAAGCGCCATTTGCTCTCTTGGAAATAGAAATAAAGAAGACTTTATGGCATTTACTGGTAAGTTCTCATATAGCGAGAAGTATGATGAGAGTTTTTTTGCAAAACTAATAGCAAGTAAAGAGGGGTTTGATGTTAGGGTCCTAGATATAACTCATTTGGACTTTATTGAAAATATTAGAAAAGTAATTTATCATTTAGACCAACCAGTTGCTGGCCCAGGATCGTTCTCCCAATATATGATTTCCAAAAGAGCCTCTGAAGAACGAAAAGTTTTACTTGGAGGCCAAGGCGGCGACGAAATATTTGGAGGTTATACTAGATATTTAATTGCTTATTTCGAACAGTGTATTAAGGCTGCAGTTAACGGAACTCTTGACTCTGGAAACTTCATTGTTACATATAATTCTATAATTCCAAATTTAAAATCTCTGAAGAATTATAAACCGTTGTTAGAAAGATTTTGGAAAAACGGCTTATTTGATGATATGGATAAGAGATATTTTTCTCTAGTAGATAAGACGCCATTTTTAAGCAATGAAGTAAACTGGAATGCTTTAAAAGATTATGATCCATATAACACATTTAGGTCTATTTTTTATAGAGATGTAAATAAAGAATCATACTTTGACCTCATGACTCATTTTGACTCCAAAACTTTATTGCCCGCGCTACTACATGTTGAAGACCGAATGGGTATGGCGCACGGTATAGAGTCAAGAGTCCCTCTTCTAGATCGCCCATATGTTGAATTTGCAGCCACAATCCCATCGAGCATCAAGTTTAAAAATGGCAATATGAAGCATATTTTTAAAAAGTCAATTAGCAAGTATATTCCAGAACAAATATTGAACAGAAAAGATAAAATGGGTTTTCCTACTCCATTTTCTGTTTGGTCAAAAAAAGAAATAAATGAATTTATTATAGACACATTATCTTCTCACAAAGCATCTCAAAGAGATTTAATCAATAATAATAACATTATAAAGAATATGTCAAAAGAGGACGAGTTTGACAGAAGCCTTTGGGGGTTTTTGTCATTAGAGTTATGGCAGCAAGAGTTTCACGATAAAGAAGCTGAATTTAAAAAATTATTAGAATAGGAGACGATATGAATAATATATTGACAAAAGAGCCCATCAGAAAAATAAACGGCGTATTGGATTATATTGGTGAGGAGGCTAGGGACAATACAGACTATATCGATAATTATGAAGATATGGCCGCAGATCGTTCATATTTAGCAAGCGTTCCATCAACAGAGATCGAAGTAATCTTAAACTGTTGTGAGCTCACAATCGACATGCTCAGGCTGGCAAAACCTATTGATAATATTATCGATATCGGATGTGGCTTTGGGCATGTTCTGAATCAAATTAAAAAAACAAAACTAACAGTTGGTGTGGATATTTCTTTTAACAGGCTCAGCAATCTAAACGATGATGTTACTAAGGTTAGAGCTTTAGCAGAAGAGCTTCCTTTTAAATCTGAATCATTTGATTTGGCTATTCTTACAGATATTTTCGAGCATGTTCAGGATGAAAAGTTATTAGTTGCAGAAGTATTGAGAATTTTAAAGCCGGGAGGAACTTTGCTTTTTGCCTGCCCGTGGGAGCAGGATTTATCAGTTTATGACCTCAAGGAGTACAAGGAAAAATTTGTTGATTATAAGTATAAACACTTAAGATCAGTTGATGAAGTTATGATTCAAGATAACTTCAGTGATTTTGAGATGATATCATCAACCCAGATAGTATCTCATATGAAAAAAATGTTATTTAAACCATATTCAGTACGATTTATTATATTTAAAAAGGATGAAAGTTAAATCAAAATCAGTAATTTTCTATGGAGATTCCATATGTGCTGGGCAGAATTTCCCAGTTCATCGTGGATGGGTCTATAGAATATCTGAAAATCTCAAAGATATACTTGTTTCTAATGTCTCAATAAACGGAAGAACAACAAGGCAGGCTTTGGAGACGATGCCAAATGAAATACAGGCAAATCCGCCAAGTGTGCTTGTGATTCAATTTGGTATGAACGACTGTAACTACTGGAAAACTGATATGGGGGTGCCGAGAGTTAGTAAAGAAGCCTTTTTGGCAAACCTAAAGGAGATCACAAACAGAGCACTCAATGCTGGGGTTGAGACAGTAATTGTAAACACAAATCATCCCACGGGTCTTGATAAGATCATGCCTGATACAGAGATATCTTACCAGCATAGTAATGAAGAATATAATATCTTAATAAGGCGTGCGTGTGATGAGATGAATATTCTGACTATTGATATGGAACAAGAATTTCTAAAAGAGATAGAGAGGACCGGACAATCTCGGCTAGATTTTCTGTTAGAAGACCTATTGCATTTAAATCAAAATGGGCATGATCTATATTTTAATACAATTTGTCCGATTGTAAAAGCTTTTCTCAAATGATAGACCTAGAAAAATTATTCTTTGAAGAATATTCTATTTCAGCCAAAGAAACTCCTATGGTGTTTATACTTGGGCCCCCGAGGACCGGAAGCACACTCTTATACCAAATAATGGTTAATTTTTTTTCGTTCTTTTATTTTTCAAATTTAATTAATGAATTTTTTTATGTTCATCCTATCTGCGGCGCTGTGTTAAGCAATTCTTTAAAGGTGGAAAAGATTAGTTATGATAGTGATTACGGAAAGACGTCAGGGCCTCTGGGTCCATCTGAAGCCTCACTGGTCATGAGGCGATGGTTTGGAGGTGAACATCCAGCACAAACTAACAGCTCTAAAATAATTCCTTCAGAAAAAGAACATATCATATGTACTATGAGCTCTATTCATAGTTTAACTGGTATGCCAATATTGATTAAAAATGCTTGGAATTGCTTTAGGATTAAAAATATTATTGAGTTATTCCCAAATAGTAAGTTTATATGGATACGAAGAGATTTGGCGTCTAGCTCAGAATCTGATTTAAAGTCGAGAATACACAGGGGGTCTGAAAATATATGGAATTCTGCAACAACTAGCAATTATAAAGAAATTCAAAAGCGACCGCCATATGAGCAAGTTGTTCTGCAGCAATACGAATATAATCTAGCTATCAGTACTGGTCTAACTGAGTTTGCTTCAGGGAAATATACTGAAATTTGGTATAAAGATCTATGTAATAGCCCAAAGATAAATGTAGATAATTTAAGCTTATTTCTAAAGATGCCCATAAAAGAGGCTGATTTTCCAGAGTTAAGGCCGTCTGAGAGAAAGAACCAAAATAAAAAAATTTTGAGTTTTATAAAAGAAAATAAAGCAATGTTTGGTGATTATATTGGAGAGAAATAATATGTTTTTATGTGATGTAGACAAAAGAGATAATTACTTAAATAGCGGAGATTCAATTCTAAGTCTTTTGGGCAAGACTCTAGGCTCAGATCCTCTATTCGTTTCACATCAATGGCTTATTAACTCCCCAGAGAAGAGAATGATATATAGTCACATGTATGGAGATGTGCTAGCTGGCAAGAGAGGGAGCACATTAGACGTCGGCGGAGGATTTTGTTCTATAACAAATAAGATGATATCTAATGGTAATTATTATCTATTAGATATAATGGCGCATGACAATCATGAAGATTTACGAAATATTGAAAAAAATTGTGGTAAAAATTTTTGGATTAATTCGGACTGGAATTTATTCGAATTAAATCAAGATTATGATTTAATTGTTGCAAATGATTTATTTCCAAATGTTGATCAAAGATTAGATGCTTTTATAGAAAAATATCTACCATATTGTAAAGAGCTTAGACTCTCTCTGACGTACTATGATAATGACAGAAGCTATAAAGTAAAGCGAGTAGACGCAGATGAAATATTTTACATGTTAGCCTGGGATGGCATAAGATTGCAGAGAACATTAGAAAAATTTAAAGATAGAATTGATGATTACGACCCTAAGCTCTTTGATAATAAATCTTCATCTATTTTTTCAAATGGACGAAAAGTATGTGTGCTTAATGTTAGGGGTGATAAGTGAGAGCTTTAAGTGTAATTGGAACTAGACCACAATATATTAAGATTAAACCAATATTTGATTTTTGTGAAAAAAATAATATTAATCATAGTATTGTGGATACTTGCCAGCACTATTCTTATAGTGTGTCTGGAGCTTTAATAAAAGATCTTGGCCTTAAAATTGATCACTCCCTATCTTTTGAAGCGCTTAAGGAGCTAGAGTTTATAGCAGAGTGTACTAAGGCTCTGGGAAAGATCTTCGAAGAGGAAGAGCCAACTATCGTCTTAGTGTATGGAGATACAAATTCTACTTTTTGTGCCGCTCTAGCTGCGTATAAAATGAAGATTCCAATAGCTCATATTGAGGCCGGAGAAAGATGTTTTGATATGTCTGTTCCAGAAGAGGTTAATCGTATCTTTGTTGATGGCATTTCAAAATTTAATTTCTGTTCTTCATCAAGGGCTATTAGGAATCTAGCAAGTGGAATTTATTGTGGGGATTTAGAATACGAATTGCTTAATAATCTTGATCCGAAGATAAGCTTTAAAGACTTTGGGGTAATGACTATTCATAGGCAGTCTAATGCAACTCCAGATAGAATAAAAGAAATCTTATCCTTCTGCAGCATTATTCCTTATAAAATAAAATTTTATGCCCATCACAGAACCTTGCCGCTTCTTCCTGAGGAAATACCAAAAAATATTGAGGTGCATGAGGCGTGTCCATACACAGAGATGGTAAACCAGCTATCTAACTGTAGGTTTGCCATAACTGACTCGGGAAGTGTTCAAAAAACAAGTGCATTTTTTGGAAAACGTACTCTCATCATTAGAGGCAAGAGTGAGTGGAAAGAAACAGAGAAAATGGGGTTTGCAAAACTTTCTAATCTCTGCAAAACAGACGTTGATTGGCTGCTTTCTGATTGGCCAGATAGAATAAAAGATCTCTACTTAAGCCAGGATAACAAAAGTCCGGCAGAGATAATCTTTTCGACAGTTATTGGAGAATAATATGAATGTACCTTTTTTCGACTTAAAAAGAGTTTTAGAAGAGCATAATGATGATTTAGTTTCAGCATTTGAAGGCTGCTTGGATCATGGAAGATTTATTCTTGGCCCAGATGTTAAAGAGTTTGAGCAAGTTTTCTCAGAAAAAATGAATTCAAAACATTGTGTTGGAGTGTCAAGCGGGACGGACGCACTGTTAGCCATTTTTATGGCATTAGAATTAGAGCCTGGGAGCGAAGTTATCGTTCCCTCCTTTACATTTGTGGCTTCCGCATCTTCAATCTTGAGAGCTGGGCTAACTCCGGTTTTCGCAGACCTAGGCGCAGGCTCATTTGCTCCGTCTATTGATACCATTAAGAGTGTTTGGACAGATAAGACGAAGGCCGTATTGTTCGTCCACTTATTCGGAGAAGCAACAGACTTGTCTGAGCTGAAAGGCGTATGTGATGATCGAGGAGCGTTTCTAATAGAAGACTGTGCTCAGTCTTATGGATCTCCCACCGGAGAGCATAGTCTTGCTAGTGCTTTTAGCTTTTTCCCCGCAAAAAACCTGGGATGTCTCGGAGATGGTGGAGCAATCACCACAAATGATGATAAGTTCTTTAATAGTTTAAAAGTTGTAAGAAGTCATGGCTCTAGAGAAAAGTATAATTATGAATTGCTAGGAGGAAACTTCAGGCTAGACACCATCCAGGCCTCCTTCTTGAGAGTTCTAATACAAGAGTCTGATGAGTGGATTTCTAAAAGAAGAAAGAATGCTAATTATTATAGCCAACACCTGAAGAACGTAAGTGGGCTTATGCTCCCAGAGGACTCTGACGGTCATTCGTGGAACCAATATACCCTAAGAACCAAAAGAAGAAATGAATTGAAAAAGTTCTTAGATAGCAATAATATTGGAAATGCCGTTTACTACCCCATTCCACTACATAAGAGCAAAATATTTAAATCAAATAATACTCTAAAGGAAACAGAGAAGAGATGCAAAGAAGTCTTATCTATTCCTATATATCCTGGCCTATCAGTATATGAGAGAGAGTACGTTATAACAAAAATAAAGGATTTTTTCTATGTCTAATTATATTCACGAAACAGCAAACGTTTATAACACAGTGCAGCTTGGTTCCGGTACAAAAGTTGGAGCATTTGCAGAAATTGGAAGATTCGTAGTTATAGGTGAAAACTGTGCTATTGGATGTTCTGCGTTTATTCCGGAAAATGTGATTATAAAAGATAATGTATTTATCGGGCCGCATGTCGTGTTTACTAATGACAAGAAAGCACCATCTAATGGAGCCTGGAGAGGCTTCCCTCCGACCGTTGTAGGCAATGGGGCATCTATCGGAGCTAACGCCACGATTCTTCCAAACTTAATGCTCGGAGAGGGGTGTCAGGTGGGTGCTGGAGCTGTTGTTACAAAAGATGTTGCTCCATTCGCTACTGTTGTTGGTAATCCGGCAAGAGAAATCTAAGCTTTGAGGTATAAAATATTATGAGTAAAAACTTTGCCCTGATTGGGGCCGCAGGATATGTTGCTCCAAAACATATGAAAGCAATAAAGGAAAATAATGGAGTTCTTTTGGCTGCGACTGATCCTAATGATTCTGTCGGGATTATAGATTCATATTTTCCAGATTCCTCTTTCTTCACAGAAATAGAAAGATTTGATAGACATGTTTATAAGGCTATTAAAACTAAGAATAAAATAGATTATTTTAGTATTTGCTCTCCGAACTATCTGCACGATGCTCATATAAGAATGGCTTTAAGAAATGATGCTTTCGCGATATGCGAAAAGCCACTTATCTTAGATCCAAAAAATATAAAGTATCTAAAGAATCTAGAAGATGATTCTCAGAAAAAAATATATACTGTGCTGCAGCTTAGATATCATGATAAAATTATCGCCCTAAGAGAGCACTATAAGAATATATCAAAAAAAGTATCAGTAGATTTAAGATATATAACGTCAAGGGGAGAATGGTATAAGTATTCGTGGAAAGGGAATAAGGCCAAGTCAGGAGGGTTAGCTGCAAATATTGGAATACACTTTTTTGACATGCTTATCTGGATCTTTGGGGATCCCATATCAAATGAGGTCTTAACTCAAAACGAACTCTCTATAAGTGGTACTTTGACTTTAAAAAATGCAAATATCAATTGGTTTTTGAGTATCGACAGGGAGGAGCTTCCCAATGGGCATTGGGAGGATTCTAAACCATCATTTAGGCAACTTATTGTTGACGGAAGAGAAGTTGAGTTTAGCAATGGGTTTACAGATTTACATACGGTTGCTTATAGAAATATTTTAAACAATAATGGTTTTGGAGTGGATGATACATATATTTCTCTTTGTATCGCCAGAGACGTATCTCTTGGCGTTGGAATGTATAAATACTAGGAAATTATTATGAAAATAGCACAAATAGGGAATGGATTTGTTGGAAGTGCATTACATAAATCTTTCAAAGGAAAGGGGTGTAATACTATTATATATGATAAATTTCAAGATATAGGCAGTATAAAGGAAGTCTTATCTTCAGAGATACTTTTCATGTGTCTCCCCACTCCTTATGTGGATGGATTCGGTTTTGACTTAAGTGCATTAACGGAAAACTTAAAGCTTTTATCTTCAAATAACTATAAAGGCCTTATCGTTATAAAGAGTACAATTGAGCCTGGATCTACTGAGCGATTAAGCTTTCAATATGAAAATTTATTGATTTGTCATAATCCTGAATTTTTAACAGCAAAAACAGCATTTGAAGACTTTGATGGTCAAAAGCACATTGTCTTGGGATCTACAAAAAAAGCCGCAGATCAAGGATCCAAGTTGGTCTTTAAACTATACGGATTATATAAAAAACTATATCCTGATGCGCAAATCTCTCTTTGTAAGTCTGAAGAGTCAGAGGCTATGAAGCTTTTCTGTAATAATTTTTACGCAATGAAAGTTCAAATCTTTAATGAGTTTTATTATTTATCACAGAAGTTGGGCATAGATTTTGATAATATAAAAGAAATGATGTTCAAAAACAATTGGATAAATCCAATGCACACAATGGTGCCGGGAACAGATGGAGCGCCTAGCTATGGTGGCGCGTGCGTAGACCCAGAGTCTATTCTGTTTGAAAAAGAAAAAGGAAAGATAAAAGCTAAAGAGGTAGCCATTGGAAATCATATTTTTGATGGCAAAAAATTCACAAGAGTCACAAGGGTCGGCCAAAGATTGGTAAAGAATTCAATTGAAATAAACTCAAGAGGAAGAATTCTTAAAGCAAGTGAAGATCATATACATATGGTCTATAATCAAGACTCTAATTTGCTAGAAGAAAAATTATTTAGAGATATAAAAACTTCTGATTATGTTTATATTCCTAGGCCAAAATACGGAATTAAAAATTATATCTTAATGGGCGATAAACCTAAGATTAAGGGCATAAAGAATTGGAAAAATAAAGTAGAAATAACGCCAAAGCTAGCAAGATTATTTGGCCTATATTGCGCTGAAGGTTTTTCTGGGATTTACAAATATAAAGCATTAGATAGAGTGGCAAAGAAAAAAGAATATACCGTTTGCTGGACATTTGGACCAGACGAAGAATTTCTAGCTGATGAAGTTATCAATACACTATCGCCCTTCGGCTTGCAGGCTAAGAAAAGATTTACAATTTCTCCAAACGCAACATTTGGAGAATCAAGAACATGGCGGGTGAGAAAACGATCTTATTGGTTATATCAATTATTTAGCAAAATTGGCCTAGGGCATTCGGCTTTTGATAAGAATTCTCCACTATTTGTTAAGGAAAGCGCAAAGGCATTTATATCTGGATGGTTAGATGGAGATGGATTTTTTGACAAATCGAATAATTCAATTTCAGGATTTTCTAGAAGCAAGGAACTAATAAGCCTTGTAGACAAAATGTTACTCTCTCTGGGAATTCACGGAAGTATAACTAAGGATGGACAGCAAATTAATGTAAGCATGAGAGACGATGTAATTAATGTATTATCATGGTCAAGTCATCCAAGATTTTGTATAGAGCCAAAATATAAAACTAATTACAAATGGGCATCAACAAATTCATCAAAATATAAAGATGGCTGGATAACTAAAATAAGATCAATTAAAGTGGAAGAAAAGCTAACCGAGGTAATATCAATCGAAACAGAGAGTCATCTTTATGTGGCTAATGGCATGCTAACTCATAATTGCTTCCCTAAAGACACAAACGCACTTTGCCATATGATGAAAACACTTGGCTCACCACATGACGTCCTAGAGGCCTGTATAGGGGAGAGAAACAAAATGAGGGAACTTAAGTTGAAATGACAAAAGCAATAGTAACTGGATCAGAAGGCTTCATTGGAGGTCACTTAACTGATAGGCTTTTGCAGCTTGGAATAAAAGTTCTTGGAATTGATGATATGTCTAATGGAGTAGAATCAACTCTTGAATCTCATCTTGATTCTCCAAATTTTATATCAGAGCAAATTGATATCTTAGATCCTGCTATTAAATCTATTTTTAAAAGCTTTAAACCGCAATATGTATTTCATTTAGCGGCAAAGGCCGGTGTTGCACCATCGGTTGCGATGCCTGCATTTTCTGATTTAAATAACACAAATGGAACAGTCAATTTATTAGAGGCATCCAAAAATTCTAATGTAAAGAGATTTATTTTTTCATCATCTTCTTCTGTATATGGTGGCACTAAGAAGCTGCCAACAGAAGAGACTGCGACTCTGTCTCCGGAATCTCCTTACGCTCTACAGAAATTAATTGGAGAAAAATATTGTTCCTTATTTTATAAACTCTATAATTTAGACACCGTATCTTTAAGATATTTTAATGCCTTTGGCCCAAGACAGAGAGCCGACTCTGCTTATGCCGCTGTAATTGCGGCCTTTTGTAATGCAGAAAAGAATGGGATTCGTCCTATAATATACGGAAATGGAGAGCAATTCAGAGATTTTTGTTATGTTCAAAATGTTGTTGACGCTAATATTAAATCAGCCTTAGAGGCGGGCCCGCTGCGAGGTCAGCGTTTTAATATCGGATGTGGAGGCAAAACAACTGTTAATGAGTTGTGTTCCACAATATGCTCTAAAGAGCCAATTTATGAGAAGGAGCGGCCTGGAGACGTATTCTCATCTCAGGCGGATATAACTTGGGCAAAAAGAATGATTGGCTATCATGGGGAAATCACTTTTGAAGAAGGCATACAAGAAGCCCTTAAGTGGTACCTGGGATCCTAAATGTGTGGTATCTTTGGGGTTGTGGGCAGTGACTCTGCTTACGAAGAAATAAAGCAGGGATTAGACAAGATATCATACCGAGGATATGATTCAGCCGGAATTGTCACATTAGGTGAGTCATTTTGCATAGAAAAGGTTGAAGGACATCCAGAGAATCTACCCGAGCTATTAAATGGCCATACAATTGGCATCGGCCATGATCGCTGGGCAACACATTCGTTGCCCACAAAAGAGAATGCTCATCCATACTTATCTAATGATGGAAAAATCGCCTTAGTACATAACGGTATTGTTGAAAACTATCCAGAAGTCCAGACAATGTTATTAAATAATGGATTTTGGCTTAAGTCTAAAACGGATACGGAAGTTCTTCCGAATCTATTACAATATTATCTATCTGAAGAGGGAACAATTCAAAAAGCAATTGTAAGTCTATCCAAAGTTGTATACGGAGCTTATGCTATAGCCTTTGTGCATAAAGACTTTAAAGGGCGGATATTTGTAATAAAACATGGATCTTCGTTATGTATCGGAAGGTCTGACGGAAAGCATTATATATCCTCTGACATAAGTTCTCTTCCAGCCTCTGTCAAGGAGGTAATCGTTTTAGAGAATGAAAGATTTGCCATTATTCAAAACGATTCAGTCAGAATTAAGACACTCGGAGGTGGCTCGAAAAAGCCAGCTTGGGAAGAGATCGAATCTGAGTCTGATACATATCTTCTAGAGAATTATTCTTCGTATCTTGAAAAGGAAATAGCGGAACAATCATTTTACTTGAGAAATGCTATAAGCGGTAGGGTTACGCAAGATCCGCCTGAAATTAAGTTAGCAGGAATAGCAGATTATGCTGATAATATTATTAATGCAGATGAGGTAGTGTTCGTTGGATGTGGGTCTGCGTTTGTTGCCGCCCAAATAGCTGCACATGCAATGGAAAATATCGGCGGAATAAGATCTCGGGCATTTTCTGCTGGAGAGCTTCAATATTCTAATCCAATAATTACCTCAAGAACAGTTTTGGTTGCGATATCTCAATCTGGAGAAACTGCAGATACAATTGGTTGTATAAAAATATACAAAGATAGAGGTGCAACAACTCTGGGTATTGTGAATGTCGTAAATTCAACAATATCTCGATTGGTTGACGCTGGGATCTATATTAGAGCCGGACAAGAGGTGAGCGTTGCATCGACTAAAGCTCTAACCAATCAGATTTTCAACCTGTTGATGGTCGCATATATGATTGGCAATAAAAGAAATTTGCCACGATCTGATTATATTTCTTTTATTTACGAATCAAAAAAGCTTCCCAATATTATTGATGAGCTAAATCACTTGACTGAAGCTTATGATGCCATTACCAGCGCATATTCGAAACCCAAAAGCATGATATGTATTGGAAGAGGACTTCTTGAGTTTATCGCATCCGAAGCAGCTTTAAAGATAAAAGAGCTAACGTATATTCACGCAGAAGGTTATTCTGGATCTGAGTTAAAGCACGGACCTCTTGCGCTTATAAGTCCAGAAACTCCAACCCTAGCCTTTATTCAGTCTGGGCTTTTGGGAAGAAAAATTTCATCAAATTTACACGAAATAAAAGTAAGGGACGGAGACATTATCGCCGTTATGCCTGAATCGATGAAAGACGTCCCTCGCCACCATGAGATCCTAATCCCGGAATTAGACAACGAATACTTAAATGCAATCTGCCACTTAGTTGTGGCTCAAAATATATCATATTTCTTAGCAAGGAAGTTAGGGAGGTCTCTCGACCGGCCTCGACATCTGGCGAAATCAGTCACTGTTGAGTAAGGATTTAAGGCAAAACCTTTGGAATTTCTGGGTAATATAGCTATATGGAGATTGGAATGAATGATATAAGCCTTAAGGCAGTTATTACGGGGGTGTGCGGACAGGATGGATCCCATATGGCAGATCTGCTCGTAGGGAAAGGCTACGAGGTTGTAGGGATTGGCAGGCGGCACGCTTCTGTTAAGGAATATAATAACATAAAACATTTGCTTGGCAACAAAAATTTCAAATTAGTTGAGGGCGATATAACAGATCTGACATTAATTAGCCGAACACTACATACTTATAAGCCTCACGAGTGGTACAACCTTGCCTGCCAATCGAATGTTGGGCATTCATTTGTGGAGCCAATGGCAACATTTGACGTAGGGGCCACAGCGGCTCTTGGTCAGCTGGAAATGATTAGACAAATATCGCCATATACAAGATACTATCAAGCTTCGACTAGCGAACTTTGGGGAGGACTCTCTTGTCCCGAAACAGGTTACACAGAGGAATCTCGATTTCATCCTCGTTCTCCATATGGCGTGGCGAAACTTGCGGCATTTTGGGCTACAGTAAATTATCGGGAAGCTTACGGATTATTTGCTTGTAACGGAATACTGCACAACCATTCGGGTCCACGTCGGGGCTATGATTTCGCAACTAGAAAAATAACGAGAGGCGTAGCCAAAATAAAGCTTGGCTTAGAAGATACTATTAAAATGGGAAACCTAGAAGCGTTTAGAGATGAGGGTTCCTCTCCTGACTTTTGTCGTGCGATGTGGATGATGCTTCAGGCCGATACTCCGAAAGATTATCTTGTAGCCACAGGGAGCGGAGCAACTATACGAGAGATGTTAGAATACGTATGCTCGCTTGCTGATTTAGACATTAAAGATGTTTATGAGATGGATGAAAGATATATGAGGCCATCAGATGTCCCATTCCTGTTGGGAAATCCATCTAAAATTAAGAATGAGCTAGGCTGGGAGCCAAAGTATTCATGGAAAGCCCTCCTGAAAGAGATGTATGAAAATGATTTATTTCAACTGACTAATCTTTAAAAGAAAACACAAACTACCTAATTACTAATTTTGCCTTTTAAGTTGGAGGCAAATATGAGAATAAAAACTTTGGATAATTTAGAAAAAATAGAAAAACCATGGGGATATGAAGTCATTTTTGCCAGAAGCAAGAATAGTGGATATATAGGTAAGCTTTTATTTATAGATGCAGGAGAAAGGCTCTCTATGCAATATCATGAGCAAAAAGAAGAGACAATATTGGTCAAAACCGGAACGCTCTATCTTCAGACGGTCGGAGAAATATCTGATAAGGCAGATATCAATAAACTAATGGAGAGTGCATATAGAGAAATAGTTTTAGTTCCCGGAGATGTATATCATATACCTCCATTCTTATCGCATAGATTTGCAGCAAAAGAAGAAGATGTAGAGCTAATTGAAGTAAGTACCCATCAGCTTAATGATATAGTTAGACTAAATGATGATTATGGAAGAGTTGATTTGCTTGGCAATGACGAGGATTAATTTTAAAATTATAATTTTTTAACTTTCTTTAATCTTTTTTAACTATTATTGGATTCATACCGCTCTCCGAAGGCCCATCATACCTGCCCTTTGATTCTTCTTATATTATTTATACATAACCCGATCCTTTATAGATCCGGTTGGATTGTAAGTTTCTAGTTTAGCATAGGTTCCAGAATTTAACTGAATTAATGGCGTATTTCCGACTAGCTCTTTTAATATCTCTAACCTATTGGTATGCTTTTAATGTCTTCTATTCTTATGTGAACAAGATTCGTTGACCCATAAGATAACTCCTTCCAAACGCCTTGGTTGTGTATGTTCATCAAAGCGTAATAAACATACCTTGGGTCCAGAGCATCTCTCGCTTCTTCTGTAATTTTTATTCCAATATATTGTGGGGCAAACTCTTTCATAACAGATCCAACCTTGTCTTTAGAGCCCTTTCTCACCACCCAAAAGTCGGCATCTTCAAAATTTGTTCTTATTTCAGAAATATCGTTAAGAACCGTGGAGCGCGCCACCTTGTGAAGTTTTGCTATTTTACTAACCTTTCCGCCTTCCACAATCTCTTTGTTCGGGAACATTCCCCACTCAAATTTGTCTTTAGAATCATAGTCATAGTTGCTTCGAAAAAATTCTGGTTTAGTTTTTCTTTTTTCTGAAGAAGTTCGCTTTATGTCCGTTGCCTTTGTGAATGGGTGTGGATTTTCAGAGATATAATCAAACATTATTTTTAGATCATCATCATCCATCTCGTCCAAGAGAGACTTCCCAGTTATCTCTTGGCTAATATACATAAATGCAGGATCATAATCCCAGGATATATTTAATCTCTCCGCAAGATCAATTACATCCTGCTTCGGTGTATTGCCGCTAAAATTAGAATATTTTTTTAATAAATCTTTTCTCATATTTTATCCAGTACTATAAGCTTTAGGGCTTATATTTATTTTAAATATTAATAGTCACAGGTATAAATGCGGCAAATGAATAAAAATTTAATCATTGGATTAATTTTCGCAATAACTGGTAGTACTTTAGCTTGGTTTCAGGTTAACTTACAACTCTTGTCAAAATGGTGGTATGGTCATCCGATTCTAACGATTGTTGTATTCTCATTACCTACAGCATTTTGTATTTATTTCGGATGGAGATTTTTGGTAGAATCTTTTAATCAAGAAATTTGGACTGCTAGATTTGTAATTTTCTCTATTAATACAATCTTGTTTTGGTTTTTTGCATATGCCTTTAAGTTGCAATCATTGAATCTAAAATATATTATATGTTTAATTCTATCAGTTTCTATTCTATCGGTACTAGCATTATGGCCTGATGGCTCAAAGGATATAGTTGAGACTGATGAGGAAATTGAAGAGATTAATGTTGACGAAAAAGCTGAAGAGGTTAATTTTGATAAATGAAAATAACATTTATCGGATTTAATTTTGGCTCGACCAGGGCATTCACCAATGGCCCCGGTATGTCTTTTTATAACTTCTTATCTGCAGTCTCTAATCGTATATCTATAAGTATTTTCACCGCCATTCCGGTGGAACAAAAAATAAAAGGTATAAAATATTATACAATAAATGAGAAAGACAAACTAAGATACCATATAAGTGACTCAGATTATGTCCATCATTGGAGTGGAATCGATAAGCGCTTCGTTGACGCGCTAAAGATGGCGAACAGGTTCGGCAAACGAATAATTTCTGGTCCAAATGTCTTAGATACAGTTCAGCTGAAAAAAGAAAAAACATATTTGGAGGCAATTAATCCTGATTTATTCTTAACTGTGAATGAAAGACTAAAGTATACTATAGCAAAGATACATGACATTCCAGTATCGATCATTTCGTCATTTGTTGTCGGCCCAGACCTAGAGGCTTGGAGTCCCTCCGAAGATAGTTCTAAAATTATTTTGTGGAAAGGCAATTGCACTCATAAGGTAAAGGACGTGGAATTTGGGCTAAAGCTCAGGACTTTAATGCCACAATATAAGTTTTTATTTTTAGGCTATCCAGCTCCATATGACTACCTGAAGCACATTCCTGTTGCCAAATCCGCAAAATTGTATATTAATACATCGTTATCGGAAACCAAATCCCAAGCCCTCCTAGAGAGCTGGGCGGCTGGAGTCCCCTCCATAACTCATCCCAAGGTTTATATGCACGGTGAGAACTATAGGACCGGAATCATAGTGGGCAAAAGCTTAGAAGAATATCGCGAGGCAATAATCGAAGTCATGGAGAACAATGTCTTGCACAAGAACCTTTCGGCAGGAGCTATATCTTTTTCTCAAGAGAATTTTTCGAAAAAGGTAATAATGAATAAATATTTCCATTTACTGGATGGTATCAAATAATGCTTGTAGATATTATAATCCCGGCTTATAATCCTGGGCCAGATTTGCGCGATGCGCTAAAAAGTTGCTTTAAGCAAAAATATAAAAATTATAGAGTTACAGTTATTGACGATAACTCGGCAGAGGATGTCAAAGGCCTTGTTTCTGAATTTAAAAATGTAAACTACATCCGAAATAATAAAAACCTTGGGCCATCAGGCGCTAGAAATGTTGGAATAAAGAATACGCACGGTGAGCTGATCAGTCTACTGGATGCAGACGACGTTATGGATCCAAACAAGCTCCTTCTGTCGGTAAAAGAATTTTCTAACCCAGATGTTGGGCTTGTTTGTGGAAACTATCAAATTCTAGTAAATAGAACGCGGTTGCTGCCTCCATTCTATAAGCGGACGATAAAAGTAGACCATGCCGCTCTGATGAGGCAGAATTTTGTAGCCTCTGGATCAACAACCTTTAGGCGATCCCTAATTGAAAGGATAGGAGGCTTTGATGAGAGATTTTGGATTTCCGAAGATTATGCATGTTGGGTTAGACTTTCAGAAATATGTAATATAAAATATATACATAAAGTATTATATTATTACTCTGTTTCTCCCGGAAATAGTTCCTTAACCCAGAGGAGTGATATCCAAAAAGATCATGACAAAAATATAAAAATCATCAGAAGAGAATCAAGAGAGAGGATAAAATGCCTAAGCGAAAAGAGAGAGTTGGAGAAAAACATGGCAGATTAACGGTGACTGCTTTATCAGAAAAAACGAAAATTGGCGATGTATGGTGGAAGTGTCAGTGTGGTGCATTAACAGATGTGAGAGCTGGAGCTTTAGCTCGGACCAAATCTTGCGGGTGTATTAAGTTCCTTTACATTCTTCATAGTATTTTATACCTCTTTTCTGCTATTTTATTTATATAAATCAACATGATTCGCAGCAGTTCTCATAGTCTCAAATTCCTCAATAAAGAGAAGCAGAATCAGCTTTCTTTGCTTATTTCCGAGTATCGAAGCTTGCTTCAAAACATAATTGATGAGGCATGGCTCCGAGGCATTCCGGAGTTTGATTTTAACATTTCGAAAAACAAGTTAAGCACCAAGGCTCTGCTGCCGACAAGTTACCTCAAAACCTTTGATACATGGCTTTCCGCAAGACTTAAGCAGGCAGCGGGAAAGCAAGCCTTGATGATGAAAGAGAAAGTGGCTTAAGCTTGATAAATATATGGGCACCAAATGAGCCTAGATCTTAAGAATAAAAATATCCTAATAAAGACTTACCTTTCTGAGTCCGGACTATTTTATCTAGGCCAATCTTTAGCAGAACACCTTTCCGATGGGAATAATGTTTATATCATCCCAAAGGAAAAATACAAGAGAAATAATAGTGGCGTTTTTACGCGCTTCTACCCAAAGTTTTATGACAAAGCTTCGGGGCATGGCTTAAACATCATAAATATAAGAGAAAGAGACTCTATAGCTGAGCAGACACTAAAGGCCATTAGAACTAAAAAAATAGATATTATAATTTCGTTAGAAACCTTTATGATGAAGGCGCAGTGGGTTACACTTGCCAGACGCCAGGGTGTGAAGGTATATGATGTCCCTATGCCGGAGTGGACGACAAAGAGATTCGTTAATAATAAATCCTATAGTATTTTCGACAAAATACTCTGCCTAACAGATACATCCTTTGACGTATTTTCTGATTATAAAAATAGAGAAAGATGTGAATGGGACTATGTAGATCGAAGCGTCTTCGTCAGGCAAGTAGATAAGTCTGACATACCTAGCTTGACGTTTTATCATCCCGGATCTGTAAATCCTGGATTTACGCAGAAAAATACCGCTCAAGTGCTGGAAGCATTCTCTGATTTCGTTAGTAAAAATGATATTAACTGCGAATTATTGGTGACCGGAAATTTGAACGAAACACAGTTAAAAATAGCTCAAAAATGTAAGAAAATCATACTAATATCTGAAGTATTAAGTAGGAAGGAGATCGCAGACTTATACGATAGATCGCATTGTTTGATAATACCATCCACAAGAGAGGGCCTTGGGCTTAGTTTTTACGAAGCTGCAGCCATGGGATGCGACATCATTACTACTAATGTTGATCCAATGAATAAGCATACTGATTATCTTTCTGATGTAATTTCGTATAATCAGAATGAAAGTCCAGTTCCTTTCGCTATAACTTCTTCGGAAAAGATTGAAGAACAAATTAATAGATATTATGAGGATTTTAACATGAGTGAAAAAAAAACCCAAAAAGAGATTGAAGCTGAAAACAATCAATTATTAGCCGCATTTGAGGCTCAAGACGAAAGCGAAACCGATCAGCCAAAGGGTATGGATACAGACGTTCTGGCCAAACTAAAGAAAAAGATGGCCTCCACAAAGAAAGAGGATACGGAGGATAAAGTGGATCTTGTTAGTCAAAGAAAAGTAGCAATCGAGCTAGCGATAATCGGAGTTGGTCAGGCCGGCTCTAGAATAGCAGAAATTTTTCATAAGAAAGGTTATGATGTTGGCGTAGTTAATACCTCGGCTCAAGACCTTGAGTTTATTGAGGTTGCTGATTCACAGAAGCTTCTTCTGGACGGAAGTCTTGGCGGAACAGGAAAAGACCTCGATCTTGGTAGAGAAATTTTTGCAGAGAATAGAGATGAAGTTCAGACATTTGCAGAGAGAGTAATCGACGGAAACAATATGGTTTACCTGATTGCCTCTGGCGGTGGCGGAACAGGATCAAGCTCTGTTGACACGCTAGTTCCGCTATTTTATGAGACAGGCCTTCCGGTTGGTGTTATTTTTATCCTTCCGAAAGCTACGGAAGATGCACAGTCAAAGAAGAATTCAATTGAAACACTATCTAGGCTGGCGAAGCTAACAACCGACAATATGGTTTCAAACCTTATTGTTGTTGACAATGCTCGAATCGAACAGATTTATGCCAACCTAAGTCAGTCCAAATTTTGGGAAGCTGCTAATAGCGCGATTGTTGAGCCTCTACATATATTTAACTCCTTGACGGCGACGGCATCAAGGTTTACCTCATTAGATCCAAGTGATTTCGGAAGAATCATTTCATGCGGAGACTGTTCTGTTTATGGTGTAATGGAGGTTAAAGAGTATATGGAGGAGACTGCTTTGGCGGAGGCTGTGATAGAGAGCCTTAACTCTAATATGCTTGCATCAGGATTTGACATCTCACAGACTAGAGCTGGTGGAGTAATTATAACTGGACCAACTGCTGCCCTAGAGAGATTGCCTGCCCTTAATATCAACTATTGCTTCCATATGATATCAGAACAAACAAATGGAGCTTCTATCTTCCAGGGTGTATATGCGATTGAGTCAGAGGAAGATACCATTAAGATATATAGCTGGTTTGCTGGCTTGGGCCTTCCGAAAGATCGAATCGATAATCTAAAGAAAGAGAGCCTTGAGCATACAGCTGTAGCCACAGAGAAGGAAAAGAATAGAGCTTCGGTTATGACATTGGACCTCGGGGATGACAAGGTGAATACGGTTGCAGAAGAAGTAACCAGAAAGATACAGAAGAAAAAGTCAAGCTTCAGCCGGCTTCAGAGCGGATCAAGAACCTCTCTTATAGATAAGAGAAGGAAGAAGTAGAATGGCAATAGATAAAAGCTTCTATAATAAGTCAAGCGCAGACTCTCTTGGGTGGACCCCAAGTTGGTTCGGGGCCGAGTTTTTTGATGAAGAGTTAATCTCAAATGTTAGGAAGTGGCAGAAGGCGAACGGGCTTGTTGCCGATGGACTCGTGGGACCAACTACCTATCGAAGAATAAATACTGAGCGTGAAGCTTCTGTGACAGATCATAAGCCAGACTATAAGTTTTATAGCGATAACGGCGTCCAGAATATAGTTCATAATGGGAGACTTATTCCAATAAAGTGGGATAAAGTAATATTGTGGAATGAGCAGGGCGGCTTGAAGTCGAAACCCGGTACATACTATGATTATAGTGATAAGCCAGATAGGGAGCCGTCATTCTTCATAAACCACTGGGACGTATGCTTATCCTCAAAGTCTTGTTCTAGTATTTTAGACAAACGAGGTATATCGGTTCATTTTGCCATAGATAATGATGGAACAATTTACCAACTTCTAGATACACAGCATGGAGCTTGGCATGCGGGAGCAAGGGAAGCAAACAAGCGGTCTATCGGCGTAGAAATAAGTAATGCTTATTATCTAAAGTATCAAAGCTGGTATGTAAAGCACGGATTCGGAGAGAGGCCGGTTAAAAGTGACGCTATGGTTCACGAAGATCAGCTTGAGGATTTTACTTGGTTCTATCCGGCCCAGATAGAGGCCCTAAGGGCTTTGTGGAGTGCGGTGAGTACTGGTATCGGTATTCCGCTTGAATACCCTAAGGATTCATTGGGGGCTTTGCATACGGGAGTTCACGATGAGTGCTCCAAAGCTACTTTCTCTGGGTTCTGCAATCACTATAATTTGACCAAAAGAAAAATAGATTGTGCCGGTCTTAATCTAGACGAATTAATGGAAGGTCTTTAGCCTAAAATAGCTTTTGTTGCCTCAAGCGAAACCGAGGCTAACCTATGCTCTAGGTTTGAGGAAATATGGTTAAAATTACATTAAATAATGTCGATTGCAGGATAGAGGGGTCTATAGACTCTCAGCATGTTGCTGCGCTAGATAAAATGATGAGCTATGATCACCCCGGTTATATGTTTATGAGCGGAGGTCAGGGCGGCTATGGTCGCGGCGGCAAAATGGGTGGCTGGGACGGAAAGGTACGCCTCCTGACTAAGTCGGGAGGCTTTCCTATAGGCTTGCTGAGTTTGGCCGAAGATTATTTCAGAGAGAACAAAATAGACTATACAATCAATGATGCTAGGCCAATTCTCTCTTATGGAAAAAAGATTAAGCTAATCAGTGATAAGTTTGAAGTAAGGCCATATCAAAAAGGCGTCGTCAAGCTAGCCAAAAAAGCTGGTAGCGGAATCATAAAGGTTGCAACAGGCGGCGGCAAAGGATTCATAATATCCTCCTTGGTAGCTGAATATAATATTCCAACAGTAGTTTACGTGATTGGAGTTGAATTATTATATCAGATGAAAGAAACCATAGAAACAGCCTATGGGCTCTCATGTGGGATCGTCGGCGGCGGAGAGTGTGATACATCCAAACAGGTTACCATCATGACCATTTGGTCGGCTGCTGCTGCCTTTAACAAAAAGGCAAAGATAACGGATAACGATACGACTGGCGATTCGAAAAAGCAGACTGCCAAGCTGAATAAGGAAATGGTTAGAAAGCGCGTTCAAGAGGCTCAGCTTTTCATTTTTGATGAATGTCAGTACGCAGCCTCCGAAACTCTACAGTTTATACATCGAGCAAGCATATCGGCTAAGCATAGATTTTTGCTCTCCGGAACTCC
>Ga0098061_1000081_pt1 | contig 36924 bp, 31 predicted proteins | sample 22_taG_FD_92579 | JGI IMG/M metagenome (GOLD analysis project Ga0098061, IMG submission 92579) | Marine viral communities from the Subarctic Pacific Ocean - 22_ETSP_OMZ_AT15343 metaG | ecosystem: Environmental > Aquatic > Marine > Oceanic | place: Subarctic Pacific Ocean | collected 2015-01-20
ATTATTTATATTCTGATATATGAAATTTTTAACATCGGATAAGGTTAGGTCATATTCTCTTTTCTCGTCGCGGTTCAAGAAAAATTCCAGAATATTGGCCTGCGTAAATATCTCCGGTGCAATGAACCCGCGTGAAGTTAGTAGGCGTTGTGCCAATGGCGTTGGTCGGTGAGCATCATTGATACTTCCAGAAATGTATTCTACATCCTTCAGGGTTGCAAGTGATTCAACCTGAAGATGGAGAGTATCTAAATAACTCGCCATTATCTGTGTTAACTTGCGGAGGTCGCCGCCCTCTCTCCGCTCACTATCTTCTTCTATAATCCAACCGGGATATGAACTATAAATCGAAGAATTGTTGGTATCATCATAGTTTTTTCCTTCTTTCCTCTTTTTTGACAACAACGAAACTACATCTGGGTGGGTGGAGTAAATGATTGGGTCCTTGAATTCGGTTTCCGCTGAGCCAGCCAACACCATAGCAGACTCAGTTGATCTAGAAGCAGATTCATACCCTACCCATGTACCATTGCTGATTCGACCAGAATAATCCAAAACCACCGAATCAATACCAGTCTTTCCGGTTATCCCTTCATTAAACTTATAATAAACACCCAAATTAGTATTGGCGGTATCTGTATTCGTGCCTCCACCGACTTGAGTGAACCAATGTCGACCTATATCTTGAGCATTTCGTTTTGTTTTCCAACACCTGAACTCATCGATGGAGCCAGAAAGCTTACCCCAGCCTTCCATTTCAGTGCCCGCAAAGAGCGTTCCGGAAGGAGAAGCACGCAGGGCTCCAATATTAGCAATGAGGGGACCAGCTATTTCATTGATACCCGATGTTCCAAGTGTGGTGTTTTGGTTCAAGTCACCATTAATATAAAATTTTGTTTCAACTCCGGAAGAGGCGCTAAGAAAGCTAAAAGCGTAATGATTCCATGAAGCTAGAGAACCGGTGCCTTGGATAGAGGCGCCAATTTGTTGATTAAAATAGCCCGCTGTTCCAGATTGAGCAGTTATGCGGAATGGCGACTCGGACGCAGAAGTTCCCGAAATTTCGATAGTGAGCCTTCCATATTCTGCACTTGAAGAAGCTTCCCCATTCCAAAGATCGAAGAGGACCTCCTTGCTGGTATCGGCTGGTGTAAACCCATCTTTTTGCAACCAGAACTCAACAGTAAAACCATCATTTTGCAAATCACACTTGAGGTTGCTCTCTCGATTTTCTGAAGCATCAAGTATATTGGCCGTGCCACCTTCCGATGGATAGATTTTTGATAAAGCAGTATTGTTAGGATCCTCGTGGGGTCCACCCTTTACTTGGATATATCCATCGACATCTGATTGTCCATACTCTCCAAGTGTTGCCTGGAGCGTGCCCCAGCCCGTTGGCGAGAGAAGAGCGTGCCCGTTTGTTCGGGGATAATCATTTTCGAAAAGATGCTGATCAAGAAATGAAGAGCTTATTCGCCATTGTAGCTTTTCTTTAAGGGACCCGTCATACGGGTACTGAACGTGGATTCTCGTAATCGCATCTTCATAGTAGCTTTCCGCCGAACCAAAAATCGCAAAATTTTCAGGCTTAGAGAAATCTACCTGGGGGATATACGATTCCCGCTCTCCCAGAAAAACTCTTACGTAGTCTGCCGACTCAACATCGCTGCCAAGCTCATGGATACTTTTTTTAGAAACTAACTTAGAGGCGGCGCTTTCGTCAAAAAGATCTTTAATACTCATGGCTTACTCTACTCTAAATTTAAATACTTCAGGTTGTTCGTGATAAGCACCATTGATGTAATAAACAAACTTTATTCCATATGAATAGCCCGTTTCCAACAGTTCCATATCTAAATCAAAGTAACCTCCGGAAACATCAAAAGACATCTGCGTGTGATTATTGCTTCCCGTCCCGTATGGGATTGCTTCAAGCCCATCAATCACGCGGACAACTTTATAATATCCAGCTTCAATTGTTTCTGCCTGGATATTTGAAGTTGCCTTGGTGTAAATAGTGGGATTCCAATCTTTTTGTCTGGTGTAGAGCCTGAACCGGGCGACCTCGTCTTTATCATATTTTGACTTCAAGTTTGTAATGTTGGTTACATATTTTGGATTCGGATTCCAATTACTAGATTCGAATGAATTTACAGTAATTGCTGACCCGGAATGATATTCTGTTGATCCACTGTGCCAGACCGGATAAACCGTGGTTGCTGACCCGGTATATGCAAACGTCGCCGAGTACACCCCCGTAGATACATAACTTCCAGTTACATTAACATCATCATTTGCTGCGACGCCACCGCCGACTGGCAACGTAAACTTCGATGATCCAAGAGTTTCATACACGCTCAGAAGAATATTGTTTGTGCTTACGGCAGGAATATTTTTTAATTGCCCGCGCACATAATTATAAAGGTACAGCGTATTGAGGTTATCTGTTGCATCCGCAAGAGAACTGCTTAGATAAAAGTTTCCTGCATCATCTTTTATCGCAGAGTCCCAACGAGCTTCAATTATCGGCCTCTTATAAAAGAACTCGGTTCCACGAGCAAAAAACTTTTTAGTGTAGAAGGATCTCTCTTGAGCACCATTTTCTTGGCTAGAGGTTAAGAAGACTCCAACACCATAATTTTGACGAGCAGGGGCCACACCCGCATCTAGCCACTCCTCAACAAGGGAAGTTATATTTATTTCTAAGTCTTCTGTGCCAAGAGGAAATTCTTGAGAATAGAACGGAAGAGTACTCCCAGCCACATAGGCGCCAGTATGATAATCTCCCCCTTCCGTAGTCCAGTTGGTTAATCCAGAATTGCCACTTGACGCAACAATCCAGTTAGCATATCCCTCATCTGAATATTCTTCCATATCCAACCCACGACCCTCATCCCACGAGCGTGAAACCGCATGCACAACAAGAGTAAACTCGCGAGGCAAAGTAAAAGCATGGGGAGTATTATAAAGGCGCAAATAAAAATCAACACTACCACTTGCCGGAATTGTTCCCGCAGTTCTGTCAGTCTGAATATTTGTCGTTGACCATTCGGATAGCATTCTACACTTTTCCAATGATGAACTCGTTTCCTGACCATAAATCGAAAAAATCTCAGATACGTCGGAGAGGCCCATGCTTGAACCCGTGCCGCGCATAGTTAGATTGGCCTTGAATGCGTTTGTTATGGTTGTATCTTTGGTGGCTATGTATCTTTTAATCGACATTATCTAATGGTCCCCACAATATCTTGATCAGGGTACTTTACTTCAATAATAACATTCTTTGGAATATCTATGTATCTGCCATCGGGATCTATTCGGCTGCTGATATCAAATGGGGCTGAGGAATATCCAACTTGATTTTTGGCGGCAACGTTAACTTCAACAACATCCAGAAGGCCCGGAACAGCGCGCAAAACAGAAAATACATCCGATATATAAAAGTTTTCGCCTATATCATATTTTTTTAATGAAAAGTACGATGCAAGGAAATCAGAAGCCGTCTTAAAAACATCATATCGATTTGAACCCCTTTCTGCAATCGCAGAAAAACTCACTTCAATATTCATCACCCACGCATCTAAAATATCAACAGTATCGTTTATCATCTTATGTCTTTCAATCCAAGACTTTAAGTTTGTTTTTATCACAGAGTTCGTGGTTGCTAATTTTCCTGACCCATCTTCGGAAACAACATAGACATTCAGATTGCGCTTAAAGCTATCCGAATCTTGAACTATCACCGCGCGGCGAATACTGCCAAACTGCGAAGGCATACTATAAATTAAACTGATATAATCTTGTTTTGTCACTGCGCGGTTTTGTGTTGCAAAGTGTCCCAGTATTCTAGACTTTAATTCTTGTGGAGTTGGGAATGATACTTTCCCCACAATCGGCTCTAAGTTTGACACCTCCAAAGAAGAATTAACCCCTCGAACAAGGCTCGTGTCTAATATAACGCCTGCGCCAAGCGAAGGAAAGCGAATATTTCTCTTAACCACCTTTGAAACACTTCCGACATTGGCATTCACCGCGCCGGGACTCGCAACTCGATATGATACGAGCAGCGTTGTATTGGCCGGGGCAATGCCAAGGGCATCGGTTTTTGTCATCTTGGACGGATCAAAACTAACTTGCGAAACATAATTTCTACCATGAATATTTAAAGTTAAATCAGAAGGATCTGGGATCATTACGTTGCTTAGGTTTTCCTCGGACCCATAACCAAACTGTAAAACAGTTTTTCTTACTCCACGGCTTACCGTGAACCGTCTCGGAACAATGACGGGCTTTAATAATTTTTTAACCTTGTCGTTGTGAACGCCAACATTATCCACCTCGATGTATACAACATTTTGTGATAAATGGTCTACCTCATAATAAGAATTACCATCCGAATCCTCCACAGAAACTATTTCTGCCACATTGGGATTGGATATCTCAGCGGTTGGGAATCTTCGATAACCGCCAACTTCAATAGATTGTACGCCCACATCACCAGACATCACCTGCCCAAAAGCCTTAATAGCATATTGAGTAGGCAAGCTAGAAATTGCATCTGTAGAGTGACAAACAACTTCCCACCTTGGGTCAGCAAAATTTATATCTTCATTCAAAATAAAAGATTGATTATTTACAGAAGAAAACATAGTTCCCTTTTCCACAACTGGAATATACTGAGAGTCTGGGGATGTTCCAACTGAACTCGCTGGGACGGTGATATACAGTGCAACGGTTCCGTAAGCGGTCTGTGCATTATTAAATTTATACCCCAGCTGCCGACCAATTCTGAGAATTGAATCATATTGGTTGGCAGTTTCCAACATACTCTCGTTAGCTTGGTAATCGACATAGAAAGATAAAATATCACCAACATAAGCTACGGTGTCCAGCATGAGTGATCCAAAAGAGGCTTGGTTAAAATCTTGGAATGTATTGGGGTAATACCTTTTTGCGTACGCAACCAAGTCTCTCTTGATGGATTGAAAATCTCGACTTGTATAATCAATTGATGTTATTTTATTTTTTAAACTCATTAATTAAAATCCCTCTATAGTGGAATTGCCAATTGCAAAATGTCCACAGCGCTTAAACCTGAGATCGCATACTCTATTTGAATATATAGTTTTTCAGATATTTCCCGATCCTCCCCCATTCGAACCCCCTTGATTTGAACAAAGGGCATATATTTTTTTACTTGACTAAAAATTCTTTCTTTGATGTCTTCCCGTACCGACTCAATATTATGTTCAAATAAAAACGCTCTAATTCCTACTCCGAAATTGGGGTCCATAATCCTTTCTCCGGGCGCTGTTAATACAATGTTTTTTAGATTTTGTTGTACATTTTCTTGAATAGACTTCGTTAAAGTAAATCCATCTTTAGAATCACGAAGAACCGGGAGTTTTACTGAATATCCAAACATTTAACTCGCCTTCCTCTCTCTTATGGACATCATGGGCAACGACGGCCTCTCTTCTTTTTGTGTGGCGGGAGTGATGGGATTTTTATATCCAGCAATTTTCTCAACCACGGCACAATACTGAACAGTGCTTTTAAAATCATCCACGGGAAAATTAACAATATTAGAGGGATCGGCAGCTCTAGCGGCTTCTGCCACCAACGATTTCTTGGTTTTGCTTTCATTGCCCACCATGATGGATGTTCGGACCCCCTCGCAACATTGTAGAGTTCTTTAATTAAATCCTTCGTAGTCTTAAACATCATTTCTCGGTTTGGCAGCCCAGAAATGTGCTCAGCATTGTAAATAGTTGCTAAGCTAATTAGTCGCGTAGAGGGGATCATGTATTCAAGAACCGCTTCATACTGAGGATTCTGAATAATTTGTTTCTTCAATATTAAAGAATTGTCGGCATGTATTTTTTCAAAACGAATGGCGGCTTGCGGAATTACAAGCTGATTCTCCATTCTCCCTATATAATACTCAAGCTGTTGTATCGCATTTATTATCTTATCGTAGGCTTCACAGTTGGCAGTCCCTAGCCTGCTGTTCGGATCGCCCGGGTCACGAAGACATCGGCGGGTTGGGGTCAGCCCGTCGGGCTCCATTGCCTCCAGCTGCTTTTCCAGAAAATCTTTAAAGTTCTCCATCATCACCTTCAACAGGTGATCTCCTGGTATCTCCGACAATTGCTCTGGCAAATCTTGTTGTAGCATATCCTCAAATGGTTTTTTTATTGAATACGTTAGCCAACCATGTACCCACTTGCGTCCCCACCTAAAATTTCGAGCACTAATTAGACCAAGGTCATCGGTATCGTATTTGTGTGGCTTCAAAAGGTCATCTACGAATGACTCATACCATAACGGACCAGCGATTCGCTCGCGTCGGTCAGTATATTCCTCCACCGTTTCAGATATCATTGGCCCATACAGCCTAGCATCGATATCTATATTGTGCGCACCAAGGTCTACGCCCAGCATATCCAGAGTCCACGCTTCTCCTTCCGGGCTACCGTAGAGGCCTCCTCGACAGCGAGCTTCTGGGTGGTCAGTGCTAAAATCTGATAAAAAGATTTTCGGCTGTAAATCGTTATCCTTAACTGCCGGTGACTTATTACAACCCGCGAGCGCATATACCCCCGTAGTGCGGAGCGTACCGGGCGCTCCACTTTGGACACTGCCGGCGCCATTTGAAAGGCAACGAACGTGCCCTCCTGGCTGAGTGGTTGTCCAGTTGTTCGCTCGTGGAACTGTGGCCTCGCCGCCCTCCAATCCCGGGCCAGTTACCTGGTGGTACCTGCCGTACGCGTCCATCACCGTGACCTGCTCGTGCTGACGGGTTTCGGAACCGGGGTGCGCAGGAAACGTTCGTTGTCGACCTTCGCGATCTTTATCGGTATAGTATTCCGAAGGTTTATTATATATTAGGTCACTGTCGCGCACTGGGTCCTCGCCGTTCTGGCGAACGGCCAAGGTCCACTCTGGTGGTGCATCGTCAGCGTTAAACTGAAACTCGCCGCCAAAAGCTCCCCAAACATTAAATCCAAAAAGCCTGTATCCCAGGTCCCATATTTTCTTTACCATTTGCCAATACTGAGAATTCGACCCGTCTCCTCGGACGCGCTCGAAATCTGGCTGAACGGCACTTTCCCCACCCGGTAGAGATCGATTGCCGCTATAAAAATTGCCATCCGGGCCTAGTCTAGGTCTGCTCACGGCCTCTGACCAAGGCTCCATCCAAGGGGGAACAACGCGACCGCCCCAGTTCTGGAGCCAGCCGGTCTTCCGCAATGGAGAGTTCGCGTTGCTCCAGGAATAAGCATACGCAGAATAATAAAACTCGCTTTGGTCACCCTGCCGACATGCGCTGTCATATGGAAGAACAAAATTATTAAACTTGATAGCATCATCTTTAAATCCGGGGTCGCCAGAAAGACCATTTTCTATCGGATCTAGAAAAACGTCTTGTATGGATTGAATACAAGCTTGAATTGCAGATCTAGTATCATTATGAAGGGCGGGAAATTTTATGTCTGCGGACTGTAATTCTACCAAACCTTCCATCAGTGGCAACGTTTTTATATCTACGATTTCCTCGCTGGTCTCAAGATCTAAAAGAGTGCGAGCATTGGGGTCGTTTGGGTCTTCAAGTTCGACCTGATTTCTGAATGTCAGATCTTCTTGCAATAAATGGCTTTTATTTGTTTGAATAAACCGCTCGACTTGAGGCTGCATTGGCTCAGCAAATGTCTCGGCCAAATCAGAATTCAAATTTATTCTTCCGGGGCCGCCATGTTCTAGCGGGTAAACGAAGGTTAATCTTGTTCCCATCTCCCATTTATCAAAATATTTTGTAATATTAAGGTATGGTTTCCCATCAGCGGGCTTAACAAACAACCCCAACTCTTCATGGTAATCAAGAAGCGTGCGGACCCAGTCCGACCATGCTTGTAGATTTACAACACCAAATAAACTAGAATCTCTATTTTTAATTAAACTTTCTGCCCTATTCGCAGTCGCGTCTCCATACTCAGCTCGGAGAGTCCCGAGAATAATCGGCCAGTCTTCCTCAAAGCTTTTGTCTGTGATCTTAACAAATCTTTCCAGCACAAAGCCACCATGCGTACCTAAGCCGGCCTTACAGAAATCATATTTTAAAGAACCGGGCTGAGTATCACAATAAATATCTCCTATGGGCTCATCGTCAGACCCGCGTTGCGCATTTAGAATTTCGTCAGTTGAATCCGACAAGCTTCTCATAATGTAATTTTCTAATTTTGAAGCAGGCGGATAAACATTCTGTTTTATTTTCCAAGTGATAACTTTTGAGCTACCGTTATCTCGGCCATCGCCGCCGAAATTTTCTCCACAATGGTTATCGCCGTCTTCGAGCTTGTAGTCAAACCACTGTGTCCACACAACCTCACCGGCGTTCACCTCTATCATACCGGGGTCACTAAATTTATTTTGATTCCACGTCCAGCGCCAGCGCGTGGCGTAGTCGTAGCGCTCGCCGTCAGTTTCAAGGGAAACAATCCTATGGTCGGTCCCGCCGAAGCGGTTCCAGGTTGCACAGTCAAGTACAATCGGCTCAGCGTCAAAAATCTGCTCACTAACATCAAACCCAATTTCATCAAGGGCAGCTCTGAATCTCTGTCCCTCCTCCTCAACATTGTTCTGCACAAAATTATGAATATTTTCGCCCTGTTCTCGCAGAACGCCCCAAGCCCAATAGACCTCTGCCAGTTCAGAGTTCCCCAATTCATCTCTAATCGATTCCTCATTAACGGAAAAAGGCTCATTTGAATCCTCGGTTCCAAAGCCTATAAAAAATCTAGGTTTTCCAATGGGACTAGTCTTCGGGACATCCACGACTTCTGCTATTTCATTTAGCCAGCTTACTGGAGTAATGTGCCCCTGCAGCACAGTATCATATTCGCCGGCCATCGATGCTACGAGATCCCTAACTGAATATTCCATGAAGCCCATGGTTTTTTTGCCAGTATCAGGATCGATTGATTCGGTTGACCACATATTAGAAAACGTCATGTTGCCAACCTCAAAACACTCAGAACCCTCTATTTGACAAACTGGGACCTTTTCCACCGAGACATCAGCGGGCTCCCGGCCCTCCAGTGTCTTTCCACCCGTAAGGTTCTTTTGGGCCTCCTCTGTATTCGGAAGATTCAACTCAAATAGTTTTTCGCTAGCAAGCAGTAGCTCAATAGGTTCTCCGGTAAGAGGGTCTTTAAATTCTTCTCGATCATCATACTTTCTACTTAACAGGTCTTGATCAATCCGAAAAACCAGATCTTCAAAAAATGGTATATTTTCTACGAAGCCGCCCTCGAACGTCAAAACATTGCTTTCGGTGAGGCCGGATTTCTTATTAAATCTATTGATGAAGTACCTAAATAATAAATCTGATTTGGCAACAGAGCTAAACTTAAATTCAGAAAACACAAAGATAGAATCTAAAAGCATTTCTATCAAAAAGATTTTCATATAAGCTACGCCAATGCCATAAGTTATTGCTGCAGTATTTCTTTGAGGATCCAAGAGAAGAGATCGGGCAGCATGGCTGGTTGTTCTCCTTCTCAAATCGTTAACGTTCAAGAGACCCTCCGGCCTTGGGTTACAAAACGAATCTGATGAAAAGTCAGCTTCTATTATTTCCTCTTTACCGTCATCCGGGGCTAGTTTTAAAAACCTGCCGGCTTTCATAATATCAAAGACTTGCCCAAGTACATATTTTATCAACTCGGGATAAAGATGCTCCATGTGATATTCTAAAAAGGCCTCTGAGTTTTCTAGATATGTGCGCGCGTTAACTGCGCTAGAAACAGGAAGCTCCATCCATTTTCCAAGTAAATAATTATTAAATGCCTCAACTGGAGGGGCCGCGACGCCTCTTATCGGGTGTCCAAGCTGTTCATCCGTCACCACCGACAAAACAGCTGGTGTTAGCAGCTTTTCTCCATTAAACGCAAAATATAATTCTCCAGGTACTCGCCAACCCTCTACACGATAAGCATCCAAAATTCTGTCCCACTGCGTTCCGGGATCTACTTTTGGACAAAGTTCATATTTAATAAGTTTTCGCTCAATTCTATCGGGGGTGGATGTTGGAATGGTCCCGGGGCCGTTCTTCTGTTCCCATATATTAAAATCCTTGGATCCACCATGCCTTCCAACAGCACGGCTTGTATAGAAGTTATCATCCCAAACTCTTCTAGGGGGCAAAACCAACCAAGTTGAACTTTGTGCAGGATTCTGGACGTTCATTATAACTGTGTCACGGTTGTTTGGATCAAGCCAATTTTCATACTCATCGTAGGAATTATCCATTACCGTTGGTGCAACCACCACCTGGATTGCTTTTGGCTCTGCACCGAGGCCGTCGGCGAGTAATTCCATCACGGGGTGGGGCTCGGCCGCGTCGGGGATGGGCTGTGCCGTGACCTGCTGAAAAGGGGCAATTGTATCAACATGATAATTATAATCACTATTATACTGATCTTCAATTGGTGTGAATACCGTATCCTTCACTATATCATTTAAAAACTTAACAGAGGGTGGCTCTCTTGGAACCAGTCCATTAGGGTTCGCCGGGTCTTGAAAAATCGATGGCATCAACCCGGCCGCAAAATCTTCTCCGCCAGCCGATTTCTTTGCTAATTCAATTATTCCTTCGGCACGGGCAGTATCACACTTCGCCGCTTCCGTGAGAAGTTCCCGAATTTGTTCAGCGGTGGCTCTCCCGTTTGCCAGATTTTCTCTGAACTCACTGTTCTCGCACAGTGAATTTGTACCCTCAGTATCGGCTGCTGCCATTAGGTCAGCAAGATTATTACAAATTTCAAGATCTATCATCTCACCAAGCATCGTATAAAGATTTATTACACGCTGCGTAGTTGACCATTGAGCACGAACTGATGGATAGCTTTCAGCTATCAACTTCTCTACTATGTTCACCGTTGGCAAGTCAGCATTTCCAGTAAGAAGCGAACAAAATTCTTTTGGTTTTAAAATCGTAGAAGTGTCCTTTAACAACTGGTTTAGGATATCCGGGTCAATTATATCTGATGGAAGGCTGTTCTGCTTTAATCCCTGGTTCAGGGCCGGCAGATCAATGTCGCCATATGATCTATCAAAGTTAAGAGCGAAGGCTTGTTGTTGGGGTCCTTTTGTCTCGCACTTCCACGAAAAATCAAGCATCAACGATATTATCTGAACAATAAATTGAATTATAAGATTAATTACGGCGTTCAAAATAATTGTCATAATGTACGCCAGAATATCAACCGTTGGGAGTCTATCGGGGATGGTAAATCTTGGGGGCCACTCAAATGGCAAACATGCACACAATAGTGGTATTGTTTTACAAATATCACTGCACCCTATGAATGCGGCCTGGGCTCGTAATATATCAGCCTGGATGAGGGACGCTGTATCACCTCCCACACCATTGTTTTCAAGCCAGATGGCCTTCTCCTCTAATTCATTGCACGCACAATCAATCAGCATTCTTATTTTTTCCTTAAAATCTATTTTTGCTAAGGCTTCATAATACAGACGATTGAGCATGTGTTGTCCCATGGCCGAATCGAGAGCGCCGAGTTCGAGAGGATCCTCGCCCTCTAAGAGCTTTTTCGTTTGAGAGGTTGTTTTGGTGGTCGCGCCCGTTAGTATTTCTTTAACAATTTGATTAATTTCACCTTGCCATGGATCTCCCACAAACTCTGAGCTTGGGCCACCGTGTCTGTCCCACGCCTTTAACCACTCGTCCTTGTCGATTCGAGTTATAAGCTTGTCTCTTTCCTCCTCAGTAACAAATGGAGCCCACGGAAGCTCATAGTCGTCCATGCCGCCAGATTTATACGCATCAGCAATTGTTGGATTACTGCCAAGTGGAGTTAAGTATTGTCTGCTCTCGGGGGATATCCAATCACATTTTAAATCCATCTTGTGCCAGTCTTTCCACTTTTTAAAATCTCCCCACGCGTTGTCACCAAATGTGTTGCTAAAGGAACTTTTAATACAATCCCAAGAATCTAGTGAATTAGGATCACATTTCTTTTGTTTTTTTGTAAATGACGGTTTTGGAAAAGTATATTCTTCAATCAACTGTTTCCAACCTTTGGGCATTTCTTTGGTTTTTTTCACCAAATTATAAAGCTCATTCATCCGAGCTACATAAGCCAAGGTTCTTGGATAATTAAATGGATGAGTCCGCAATAAGGTAGAAAAGCCCACTGTCAAAAATACTACACCAACATCTCCGCTATTAACCAATATATATTTTATATTGTATTGATCATCGAGGGCGACCTCATAAGTGTCGTTGGAGCGTTCGTTAAGCGCTAAACCATTTAATGTTAACAGCCTCCTAAAATTAGAAAGAAAAAGCTGTAAATTAGATGCCTCTTGTTTAAAATTAAAAAATCCATATTCTGGGGCTGGTCCATTCCACGAGCCATTTTGCCCGCGCCAACTTCGATATCCATCATAATGTTTGAACATATCGCTTAGTGCATTTATTTGAACCTCAAATGTCTTTGCTAAAAGAAAAATGTTTTGAGACGAATCGGGAATTATAATTTCTTTTTCTGGTATCGCATTAAAATACTTAGCGTGAACAGAAACAAGAACTTTTAAAGGAGATCGAGCGCTAGATGGATCAAGCCACCAGCTTGTTGCTTTGGCAAACTTAAAACCATTTAATAATCTGCCCACTGTTTCATTATCGCTGGCCTTGGCGTAGTGTTCCAAAAGAGCCTTGACACCAATGGGGATTTGCTCTTCCATTCGAGATTGAAGAGCGCTGTCGCCTGTATTATAATACTGAGTTGTGACTGAAACCAAGTACTCACAAGAATCAGAATCAAAATACGGCTCTGTTGTGGTGTACCACTGGGGGGTAGTCAATGCACAAAATTCATCAACTTTTGCGGCAATAGTTTCGATACAGGTGCCGAACACCATCTCGTTTGATTGGGGAGTAGTGTCGAGAGCGAGAGCGCCAATGCGCATAGTTTCTGTGTCTTGTAGCGCTGCTGGAATTTCTCCCAATCCACTATAGATATACCCCACCAGCCCATCCACTTCAGGATTTGTATCAACAACAGAGACAAAATGCCAAGCACCATTTCGACCCACCCTTTCGTCGAGAACAACAAGCAAAGTCTTGTGACTGAGACCGGCAATAACCTCTGCTCCGTCCCTATACGGCAAATCTGAATAGAGGTTCGCACAATAATTGAGAGGAACAACATCGCCGGCTTCAGTATACCCATATCGAATAACATCATCTGACGCGTTGCCGCCCCAATAAAAAACCCAGTGTGTTGCCTCAGAATTCTCCCAATTCGTGGGAGGGGACACAAAATTGTCCCATGCTTCTCTATCCGCTGCCAACTGTCTATGTGTAAGAGACATTTATTTACCTTTCCCTTTAATTAGTATAGTTATTTAAACTAAGAATACCGGGTCCTCCGGCCAAGAGATGCCTTCTAATAAATGATGTGGCATTTATCTTTTGGAAAAAACAGCCCGTCTTGCACTTAAGGGCAAGATTAAGATTAATGGCCGGCGTACCTATTTGAAGGAGGAATGGATCTGGGGTTGTTGGCCCCGCAACAAATGACACATGGTGATGACCCTGCATAAACCCATTCATTATGGTTTGCATTTGTATTTGTGAGTCAACGATTCCACCCAAAGCCTCAACGTGTTTTACCAACTCCGTTAAAGCTCTTATTAAATTGTGCCCTTTCACCAGCGGCTGCATATCAGAATCATCTCCGCGAGCAATCAATTGTATACCATAGGCTTCTGAGTTTATTTTTGCTCCCACTGCCTCACTCATTACATCCACACCAGATATTATGTTTATTCCTTCTCTCGCAACTATTCTAACTCCATCCGCCTTAAGAACTGCTGCTGATCTGTTTTTTGATGATGGGGCTTTTCCCGTAGGAAGAAGCCAGTCGGTGTCGACATCAGACTTCTGTGACAAATACAAGGTAGCTGCATCATACGTGTTGCTTGGGTGGCCTACAATTGGTTTTCCTTTCTTATTTTTGGTTGCTGCGCGGTGACCCATGTGTCCAACAGTAAAGCGCATGGCGCCATTGTGAGTATCGCCTCGACTCTTTCCGGAGCCACAACTCCCAGGGCGATCTCTACCAAACAAGATAAAGGAATTTGAATTACCTTCGTGAACTCGATCTCCCTCGCATCTTTCAAGACGAGGTTTATTTGAAATATAATTTGCCCGCTTCGTTTCTTTTTTTAAAGTACCAAACTCTTTTGCAAGGGCCTCACCAAGGCCAGCCAAGATATCGTTGCGTCCAAATATTTTTGGTCTTTCATCAGACATTATTATCTACTCTCCGCCGCGCGATGGTCCTTGTCGCGAATAAGGGACTTTAGGGCCTTTATAATTGCTCGACTGGTTCGTTCTTCCGTCGGTACGCTAGTCCATGGGGGCACGATTTTTTCGATGATGCCCTGCCAACTCGCGCCGTCTTTAAAGATCGACATGGTAATAAACAAGTCGTTTTTTTGATGGGCCAGCTTCAAACTCTCAACTTCTTCTCTTGCTTTTCTTAGTTCGTGGTTGAGATTGCCGAGACGTTCGAGGGCAGCCGGGGACCGAGCCTGTCCGATTCTCTTTTGAAGTGCATCTACTTTCCTTTGGGCCTCGGCCAGTTTCTGCCTTGACCCCTTCATTGAATTATAAATGTTATCTGAATATCCTGATATGAACGACTCTTTAGAGGTGATCTCGCGATCATGTATCAAAACAAATACCCTATAATCACCTTCGTGTTCCAATGCGGCGACGATCTGATTTTTTATTGTCCCTTGCTGTCCTTCTGACACAACAAGCCCCGTCCCAACAAACTCCACGTTTACAGAGTCGGGGGTAGACCAATTCTCACGAATCTCTTGAACTGTTAAGAGTTTCGGCAGTAGACTCTGAAGGTTAAGGGGCGGTATCCACCTTTTCGTATTCGTCAGGTGAACACCGGTTGACTTTTGAATTGATTCCTTTATGGCCTCCTTACCTGCCAAGACGAGATCTTCTCTGTTGTCGGGGTGGGGAAGTGGGGGGAAAGGTTCGTTCCCCTTAAGCATGCCCGCAGTAGCCCACCATGCATCTTCAACTGAATAGCCGGCAGCATATACTGCTATAAGAAAATATATTTGATGGCGTCCGTCCGTGCGGTTGCCGTCCCAGCGAGAATGGGCGGCGATTCCTATTAGGGGAGTTCGCCGTATCCTTATGTTGGCGGGGGGCCACGCGGGACTTCCATTTACCCCAGGGAAAGCATCGGGAAGCTGTCTTCGGGCGGTGTAACTAAATCGACCCGGGTGGCCGTTGGAGGGTTCTCCGTCGTTGCCAACGCGCAGGCTCTGCCAGGTTCCGTTGGGCGACCAGCGCTTAAGGGCCATACAAAATTTTGGCGTCCCGTTATCATCTGGCTCACCACTATCATTAACTTTAATCACCGCGAACGGAAAAAAACGAGATACCCACTCTCCATAACTCTCGGGGCCGTTGGGGTCTCTGCCATATTCATTTGCCCTTTTGTCAGGGCTGGACAGCCAATCCTGATAAATTGAAAAAAGTTTAGGGTGGTTCGTGGAATCGTTGATAAGCGCCTCCACGAGTTCATCCAACAACCTCATCTGAGAAAACGAGGGGATTTGGTAATTCTTCGGCGAGTCTGAATTGCCCCCCCGGCCATAAATAGTTATTGGACGGTCGCGTCTGGACCCTACCTTCTTTTTTTTGTTCTTCCTCTTTCTCAAATTCGGACTGAATGTCATATCCACTCCAATCGTAGACGAGTTGGTCCATTCACCATGATTAGATATTTCCAAAGTATGAAAATGTTGAGTTATGATATCGCCAGAATCCAGCGTTGGGCTCCTAATTATAAAATGAGAGGAAGCGCCTTCTTTTGTCCACGTCCTCAAAACATTCGTTTCACCCTGGGCGAATTCAGTTTCGGGTAATGTTTCTGGGGGGTCGGGGAGGGTTCCACAACCTCGGCCTTCGCAGTCGGGGCCTCGGCGAGCCTGCCAGCGGAGCCGGTACGGAGAAGCAGTATCATGCATCACAATCCCCGTTACTAGGGGGCCATCGCGACTAGCATCAAAATCAGGGTACCCAGGAAACAGGCCGCCGCGAGGAATTGTTGCCCTGGTTCCACCCTGACTGGGGTATCTTATCCCCCGAAGGGTTCCCGGAACATCAACAAGGGGGCCGGTGTACCATTTACAATGGCATTTTAGTTGGGCGGCGGTATTGTAATGGCCTTCGATGCCGACAGCTGTCCACCCCACACATCCCATTCCAGCTTGCTGCTTCTGGGCGTTGTTTTGGCGAGGCGGCACCGATGCACATGGATCAGGTGTCGGCGCTTGCGTCTGCTCGCCTACGGCTTGGCATTGGTTCTCACCGCCGCTGCGTTGAGGGGCCGTTTCGGCAGCAGTTTGATTAGAATTATAACTTCTGCGGCGTGGTCGGGGGGCGTCGAGGGAACTTTCCTCATCGTCAGAAGAAATTCGACAGTTAATCTCTTCTTTTATTTTTTTAAAGTCTTTTTTTTGTTCTTCCTCTTTCCCTGCTGCCATAACTGCGGACGCAACTATCTCGCTGGCTGCGGCAACAATATATCTCGCTGCAGCCACGTGGGCCTCGTACACCCCGTCCGTACCCCAATCAGCATTTCCAAAACTCACACGAATAATCGATCCACATGCAGGCACGTCTAAATCCGTGGTAGCAGCAACAAAAAGAGGATATCTACTAATCTTGTGTTGGTGTGGATCAGTATGCTTTCCCTCATCTCCATATCGTAAGGGGCAGCGCAAGCCTGCATGCAACTCTGGGATGCGGGCCCACACCTTTACCAAATTTAATTTTGCTTCTCCGGGCTCTGTATACGAGCCAGCGCCAGACTTTGTGTTTAAAAAATTTCGGCGTGAATTATATTTTTCTACCCGCAACACAATTGCATTCCACTTACCAGAACTGGTAAGGGAAAACTTTTGAGTATACGATTCTACTGCCCTCTTGATTGAAATCCCCTTCAAATTAGTTGTTTTTGGATCAAGCGTCGGGGCTGTAAAAGCTTTTCGTACGTTGTTAAGCTCCCCAATTGGAAAATCGCAGGGAGGCACCTTCTTAGGCATCACCGTCTCCCAGGTTAATCAGATCAAACAATTCTTTTTTATCTTCTTCTGTCAGATCATCCGAATCCTTAGAACCTTTCTGGATTAATGCAGTTAACTTAACAAGTTGTTCATTGGAGCGCTGGAGGGTCTCAACATATTTGGCAGCAATCATGCCAATCTCTTTGTGAGTGTGCCCTGATTTTTGGATTTCAGCGAGAAGATCAGTAAGGAGATATTTTACTGTGTCCCGGTCGTGTCTTATGTTTTTAATAGATTCATTAATGAAATCTTCTAAATCTTTCCCGCGTCCCATTTTTTCTTAAAAACCCTATATTTTATGCGCAGCTTATTAAGATTGTTAACAACCTGTTTTGTGTTCAAATCCGTTAGTTCTCGCAAGTATAGATAAATAGCTTTCTTATTGAAAATTTCGATATTGTCAGAACTCTCAAATAGTATCTTCACGGCTTTTAATACTTTTTGTTCATTTTCCTTCAACAGATCCTTATCCCACGTCTCAACTTCTATAAAGAAATTTTCCCAAAACTCTTTTGTTTCCCGATTATGAATATATTTATGATGCGTGATCATGCGAGTGTCTTCGACACCCTTGAAAGCTTCTTCATATTGAACTTCCCGTTCATTATGAAACTTGTTTTTCTTTACTTTGTGGATGAACCAATTTTTCGTTATAACGCTGAAATAACTAAAGGCCTTCGAGCCCTTGGTTGGATCAAACTTATCCAAGATGGTGGTTAGCCAAATTTTACAATCGTCCTTTAAGACATCGATGTTGGGAAGGGATGTAAACTTGTATGTATAAGCAATCTTATCCACCATTTCATTAAATGCTGGTTGGATATAGTCCACATAAAGCTCTGTCCGAACCTTCATGTCTGTTGAAGCACAATAATCCAGAATTGCCTTTTCATGCACTTCTGTGAAATAATAATTTTTCTTCTTTTTTCTACGCTTGCGCTTCTTCGGCGCTGTCGGTTCCGTCATCCAATTCATCCTCTCCTTCTTCTCGGGTGAGATCGTAAATATCTTCAAAAACTTTTGCTTCTTCAAGTATAAAGCTTGTGTGATCCATTAATCCTTTTAGGGTTGAATCTCCATAAAACATCTCCATTTCATAAAGGCTCTCAAGGTGTTCGTGATATTCTTTTATCAGCCCCACCATGTCTCCGATATTATCGGATACAAAAAGTAAATCACCTATAACTTGTCTACTATACCAAATCAAAAAAACATTCAATGCGATTGAAAGTACAAGCAATAAGGATAAAATTACTATTGTTAATATCATGGTTTGTGCTCTATTATTCTTCCGTGTTTTTCTTGCTTCATGTCTCTCTTCGCTTCTTCAATGTGCTGTTTAACAATTTGTCCAGGTTTCTGTATTCCCTTCTTCTCAATCTTTATGATTCTGGTTATTGATGGCAGGCGCTTAAGAGAATCCTGCTCTCCACACAGGTGGCAATCCTCTAACTTGGCTTTGATTGAGTGAACTTGCTCAAATATTTCTTCACAAGAGTCACAGTAGTAGACATATCTAGGCATCTTGAGCTTCAACTGAACTGTTGTTGAACTTTACAGTTGGTGGATTTGTAACAATCAGCTCCGATTGATCGTCCCCCGTAATCACGAAATCAAAATTTTTGAGCATAGGAACAATGTCTGACTGTTCCATTAGACTTTTTTGTAGGGCGAGCATTACAGCGCCCAATGCTTGATCTGAAAGTTTCATAATTTTCTCCTTTTTTATTAAAAGGCTCCTGAGAACCTTAATCTCTTAGCGACAACCCCCAAGTCTGAATCATACATCATCTTGGCCAACTGTTTTAAATCCGTTTTTGGCTCCCACCCTAATTTTTCTTTTGCCTTCGAAGCATCTCCGAGGAGGAGGGGCACCTCCTGGGGTCTAAACAGTCTCGGGTCAATTTCAACATATTTGTATGGATCGCCGAGGCCCGCCACTTCAAAAACCAATTCCAAAAAATCACGGACAGTGTGTGTTCGACCCGTTGCAATCACAAAATCATCTGGCGTGTCTTGTTGCAGCATCAGCCACATTGCCTCGACATAGTCGCCAGCATATCCCCAATCTCTTTTGGAATCCAGATTACCCAAGTAAAGCTTATCTTGCTGAAGATACCCGATATTTGCAGCCGCTAACGTAATTTTTCTCGTGACAAAAGTTTCACCTCGGCGTGGAGATTCATGATTAAATAAAATCCCCGAGCAAGCAAACAACCCATACGACTTGCGATAATTTTTAATAAGATTGTGAGCAAACACCTTCGCGCACGCATATGGAGAAGCTGGCATTAACATCGTATTTTCACTTTGTGGATATTCTGGGTTTTCACCAAACATTTCTGAAGATGATGCTTGATAGAACCTTGTGTTCGGGCTCACCTCCTTCACTGCATTCAAAAGGCGCAGAGTGCCCATCGCAATACCCTCAACTGTGTCTTCCGGGACATCGAACGATACCCTCACGTGAGATTGTGCAGCTAGATTATAAAACTCATCTGGCTTATATTCATTTAGTAGACGATACATGCAACTGACATCATTAAGGTCGAAATACTCTAAAGAAAAATTAGGATTGTTTAAAAATCCATCTATTCTCTCGGTACAAATAAGAGATGTCCTCCTCTTAAGTCCCACAACACGATATCCCTTATCAAGCAATAACTCTGCCAGATAAGAACCATCTTGCCCAGTAATCCCCGATATTAATGCTGTTTTCAATTTATGCCCCTAACCTTTGGATAGCTAATCTTAAACCATTCACAGGTTTTTTTTAAGCCAATTCTCAAAGGAGTGTACCATTCTTCTTTCCAGCCAAGATTCAACAACTTTTGGTTGCTGCTTGGTTTCCTGAATTGCCCCGATGGTTTTGCCGTGTTCCACACTATTTTTCCACCATATTCCAAAAGATCACACAATATTTCAACAACTTGTTTAATCGAGTGTTCTTCCGTATTTCCAATATTTACGGGGTGCTCTTCCTCATACTCTTCCAACAAGAATAATAAAATTTTTGCTATATCTTCAGAATAAGTAAATTCTCTCAAAGGAGAACCATCCCCCCAGCACTCTACCGATGGCTTTTCGTTTATTTTTGCCTCCCAGATTTTACGCATTAAGGCTGGAATGACGTGACTATTTTCTAGATCAAAATTATCATTTTCGCCATAAAGGTTGTTTGGAATTGCTGTGATAAAATTGCAGCCATATTGCTGACGATATGCACGAGACATCACATCAACCATTCTCTTGGCATATGCATATCCAAAATTAGAGTGGTGAGGGGGACCCAAATGAAGTTGATCTTCGGTCAGTGGGTAAGTTATATATTGAGCATCGGGATAAATACAAGTTGATAAAAGTGAAACTACCTTTTTCGATCCTGCCATCTTTGCCGACTCTAAGAGTCGTTGATTCAGTTTGTGATTCTCAAAATAAAAATCACCCACGCTATTCAAATTAGCTTGAAGACCTCCCACCTTTGCTGCAAGATGAATTATGTTCTTATCCTTTAGGTGAGTTTCTCTCCAAGGAGGGCCCAGTATTAGTCCCAAGTAGGATCGGTCTGGGTAAGATGCGTCTGGCAGGGCTCTTTTCATTGCGTGGCCAACCATCCCTGTTCCGCCCGTGACAATGCATTTATCTGGTAGCTCTTTCATACTTTATTCTTCTCTAAATTTGTATCCAAAATATTCAATATCTTTTTTATAGTGTTGTGCTACAATCTCTTGCAGTTCATCATTATAATATTCCCAATATGGCTTGTGTTCGGTTCTAAGATAGTGTGGAAGTTGACTACGGGGAATTCCTATCTTGTCAGATATAAAATCAAAATCTTTTTGCAAATTTTCAAATTGGCCAATAAAATCAAAATAATCGCATGAATTGTTTCTATCTCTAAAGAGATCATACATGGGACGCATGTGTGCCACCACTGGTCCGCTGTGTCCAAAGAATGGTTTATGTTTTACAAACATTTCAAATGAAGAAAATTTATCTCTGTTAATCCAGTTTTTAGTCAATACATATTTTTTACCCGTTACAAACATATAAGCGGAAAGCAGACGATCCCAGGGGTTTCTTACAAAGGTATATTTCCAAGAATTATTAAATATTTCTAAATGACTTCTTTTAAACAGCTCGACGGTACCATTAAGAATCAAGTATAAGTGGCAGTCATCAAATGTAAGAATCTGATGCTTGCCCTTCTTCTCGTGTTTCTTCGCCTGTTCCGAAAGGCATATTCGCATACTGCTCCAGGCACATTTCGGAGTGCCTACCCATATAATATTTTTCATTATTTTATTGCCTCCAAATTTAAGCTCATAAGTTTGCCACTCTCCTTGTCCAGGTGTGGCAAATATGCTTGGCTATAATCATCAATATGCGAATGTTTGGTTTCGCGCCAGTCGTAATGTTTGATTTCTTTAAAACCGACACCTTTCAATGCTTTAGACAAGCTTTTAAAATCAAAAATCACTTTATGATAATCATAGATATTTCTTTGGCCACCGACAACGAGCCCCATAATATCTTCAACATTCTTATTTTCCTGATACCACTGATTGACCGCTTCGAAGTTTGGAACTGATATTCTTATTTTCCCTCCGGACCTTAGTTTAGAATACCAACACTGAAGGACTTCCTTATACTCATTTCTCCCGAAGTGTTCGAGAACATGACAACCATAAATTAAACTTACAGAATCATTATCGATCTTGTCAAGCTTAGAGACATCGTCGATTAGAACCCCTTCCTTATCACTCAAAATATCAATATTTATAAATCCTGGAATTATTTTCTCGCCGCAGCCTAGATGTAACCTCGTCATGTCGCCCTCCATTGAAATCCTTTTACTCCAAAATTAAAGAAATTCTTTGCCAATTCGTTGATAAAGAAATTCTTTATAATCTCCGTCATGGCCATGAAACAAATCAAATTGTTTATAAATAAGCTTGAATGCACTTTCGTTTATCTGATATTCGGAAGCTGGAGTTCTTTCGAAGCCTCTATTTATTACCCCCTTTCTGTCCATATTGTTATGCAAAAAATACAGCCTACATATCTTTTCTATGCACTTAATATATTCTGTAGATGTTGATTTCGGCATTTCGGATAAACTGAAGCTATTGTAAAATACATCCACCGCTTGATTGGGAAAATTCGGCAATTCAAAATTCGGCAAGAACAAACAATCATAATCATCTAGATTTATTTCTGCCACATTGTCATACTCTCCATACAATAATACCTTCTTATCTGGGGCGGCAGACATAATGTAATACGCACCAATCACCAACATTTCTGGCAGATCAAAATCTATATAAGTAAGGCCCGGTATTTCCTTGAGCATATAATACGCCAAGCCACAATAACCGGCACCAATTTCTGCAAATATCGGATGAGAAATATCTTTAGTTAAATTCTTTACTTGTTGGCCGTGAGTATGATAACGAGTGGCTTTCGGGACTACCACTTCTCCTTCTATCTCAAGACCCCAATGATTGCCAACATCGGGTACTCGCAAATCTTTTACATCGAGGTCGAACAGCTCCTTCCATATTAAATAATTTTTTGAAACTCGATTTACAAACCTCTCAACAAACTCAACTTCATCATTAATGATTTGATCATATTTGGCGTACTCCTTTACAATCGGACTTAGATCATTTCTCCAAAAATTCGACAAAGTTTCATAAATTCTATCATAGTTATCTTCAAGCAAATCATTATAGAAAGAATGGCGCTCTGCTATATAATTGTCCCACTCGCCGCCCGCAACATACAATTCGTTTATATTTTTGCTGTCGGCTTTAAGCCTTTGATACATTTTGCTTATTCGTTTTAATATCTCTATTTTATCCCCACTTGACTCAGCCCTTTCCTTCATCCCGTTTGCCAAGCTCAAAGAAGGTATATTACTTTTGTCAAATCTTTTTAAAAAATTCAATTTATCACCCCGCCCATCGTGTCATTTTATTATATCAGCTTGTAGGGTTGTATTAAACACAAAAACAAAATTACCGGGACCACAATCAACAATTCCTACCATAGTGGCACCGCCCTTTTATCATTATTTCGTATATTCTATTTGATGCCAAGCCATCTATGACCCCTTTAGAGTTCAAGTGCATTATAAATAATTCTCTTCTATTCTTATTATAATATTCTATTTTTTCTGTTAGTTCTTCAGAGTCTATATTATTAACCTTATCACACAGATTGTTCTCTACCAACTCCTGAATTAAAAACCTTTGAGATGGGTTTTCGACAAAGTTAATTGTGGGTAAACCAGCATATACAGATTCATATGTTGTAATACCACCGGGCAATATAAGAAGCGAGTTAAGACTTAAAATCTTCCACATTGAAGAATTGGTCTTAGCTAATATTATTTCATGATAAGATTTTTTCGTTTCCTCTATTAGTTCGTCATATGAATGTTTATAGCCGTGCCCCAACATGATCCAAACAACATATTTGTTCTTCAACTTGTTAAGCTGTTTAATCACTTTTAAGGTTTTGTTGGCTGCGTCTCCACCCCCCATTGATACAGCAATGGACATCCGGTCTTCATTCAAGTATTTTTTGTATGAAGCCGTATCTATTTGCTCACAACCTTCTTGGATTAAAGCGTACTCAAGACCCTTATGAACTGTCGTTTTTTTATTGAATAAATAATTGTGGTATTTGGTTCTATGAAAAATTGTCTCAACCTTATCCATATGATTAAAGAATGGAGAAAGCGAAACAATACAACTTGACGAGTTCGCCAAATTGAATAATTTATCTCCCACGGATAATAAATCAAAAATAACTATACCATCTAAAAAAAGCTTCTCTCTCTGAGAGAACAGCTCTTCTTCCGATTTAAATATCTTATAATTGAAACACACATTAAATAACAAACCATCTAATGTTTTATTCCCGATTACGTAGTAAAAGACACGATCACTCTCGTGTTTTAATTCCTGAATAGAGCTTGCGAGCGTCTTACTTCTGATTAAATGTCCATAACCAATTTCAGTAGACGCCTTTATTATAAAAGAAAAGTTCATCGTTCACTGTAAATATTTCTTGGTAATTCCCGTGTGTTTTTTTACATTTACATTTACTTTTTTTCCTATCACAAAATCAATCTCATCGGCATTCATTTCTCCTTCAGGTCGGACCACTAAAATATCTCCGGATTCGATTACATGCCCCCTGGGCAAATCTTTTGAAGCATATAACGAGCGTCGCGCTCTTTTGCGAGTATATAATTCAGCCTCAGAAAGTTCTTTTTTTTCGTCTCGGAGGGCCTCAAGCGTCATTGTAATATCTTGAATATATTTAATTAATTCATCTTTTTCCATCGCATAGGCATGATCTAGCCCCGGCTGGGATTTGTCTTCTGTAAAATGTTTTTCAAACCACGTCGCCCCCATCTGCAGGGCCAAGCAAGCCGCTATACTATCACCCGTGTGGTCAGAAAATCCAACTTCCACCTCAAATTCATTTTTTAAAGTTTTTATATACTTTAGGTTGGCTTGATCAAGGGTGGCTGGGTACGCTGACACACAATGCAATAACACAAAATTGTCAAAATTAAGCTTCGACAGCTCATTAACCGTTTTTCTGACATCCTCAATCGTTGACATTCCCGTCGATATAATCATTTTAATATTACGAGTTGCGACCTCTCTTATCAAGCTTGTATGATTTAGGTCGCAAGAAGCTATTTTTATATATGGTGGATTAAACTCCATCAATAAATCAAGCCCATCAACATCAAACACAGATGCACTAAACGCAATATCAATTTCCCTACAATGTGCTGCCAATTCAGCATACTCAAAATCTTCCATTTGGCCGCGCTCTCTGATTTTTAAAACTTCCTCGATATCGTAATGGCCATACTCATAGTTTCCAGGAAGATATAAACCCCATGGATTAATAATTTGAAATTTTACAGAATCAGCGCCAGCCACATTTGCAATTCTTGCTAAATTTTTAGCTTTTTGTAAATCCCCATTGTTGTTGGTGCCAGCCTCAGCTATTATATGAATATCTTCCCTTTTTAACATTTTGAATCTATCACCAATCTTGCAAATTTTTCTGAGTTGTATGTCATTGTATTTCTTAAATCAGCCCACGTAGATTTACAAAGTTCCTGCTTTATCTCCTTCAGCTCTCCTAGCCTATTGATTCTATCCTCGACCGCTGGCAATAATTCTTGTTTAAGCAAATCAATATTCCACTCATCCATTCCCAGGGTATCCACCATACTTATGGCCCTTTGATCATAACTAATTTTAATGGCCGGGACATCATAAGAGATGCAAGGAATAAATGAATGTAAGCGAAAAGACACACTCAACCTAGTGCTTCTCAAATATGTTAAGTACGCGTACACATCCTCCGTATACAGGTAATCCATCTCCGCAAACGAAGCTGCAAACGGTATATCTCTATGATCGTGACATAAAAATTTTACATTCGCATATCCCTTTTTTTTCAACAGCTCAATCATATCAACTAGTTGGTTTCTTAGCTCATATTGATAATTCACCGGTATACTCATAAGAGAGGGAGTTCGAATAGAAATTAAAGCATCGGTCTTATTTGCTTCCGTTATTGGTACCAAGTGCTGGAGAATTTCATTAATAAACAAGGTAGGGCAGCCGCCCAGTATGTTGTTACAGCCTATAGAATCTATATATTCTTTTGTTGCCTTGTCTCTTGACAGGGAGATATCGGCTCTATTGTTTATCAAAGCAATCTTTTCACTTGGCATTACGTCAGTCCTGTCTACAAAGTCAAGTTTTTGATTATAAATCTTCCCCCTCGACACGCTAAAAATCATCATAGGTTTTTCTAACGCCGATAAAGCCGTAGAATCAACTTCTAGCTCACCATTTTCGTAAAGATTGCCGCCGCCTACAATAACGCCATCTCCAAATTGGTTAATTTCATAAACGGTCTGAGCACTTAGCCCCGATTTTCTTTGATTCTCATACTTGCCCGTTGCTGGGAGTGAAATAACATTAATATTTTGTCCGAAGGCCCTCTTTATAAAATGATTTAGACCAAGGTGAATTACGTCATTACCAATATTGAATCCCTTTGGCCGTATGCAAAAAATATTCATACAAAATCTCTCCACGTTTTTGATGTATCGTTGTCTAGCAGCTTATTGAGTTTTTCTAGATCCAGGGGGAAGTCAACAGTGAACCCCAAATCTTTGTTGAATTCTATTTCGCTCTTTATATTTAACAAATTAAATTTATCACTGTTTTGATACAAATAGCTTGTAACATGCTCTCTCTGAATTTCATTCATTTTTGAATAAGCAGTTTTAAAACTAGATGTTTTGATAATCTCCATCGATATTCCATATGGGTAACTTCTTTCATGAATGTTTGTAATTAAATCGTAATCAGTGTTCTGACATATTTGCAGTCCTCTAGAAATAAGTTGCAGATCAATCATTGGTGAATCAGCATTTAGCCTAACAAAGTAATCTGCATTATATTTTAATGCGCAGTTCAGTACTCTACCAGCAACATCAAGTAAGTCGCCTCGAAAACACTCTACGTTATTTCTATCCGCAATATCATTAATTCTATCATCTGGTGAATTTATACTTGTGGCAACAATCACTGGCCACGGGTGGAGTGCTTTTTCCGCCCTGTTTATTACGAATTGCAATAGCGGTATCCCGCACAACAATTGTTCCATTTTTCCCGGAAACCGCGTAGAGTTCATACGACCAACGACTATGCCAACTATTTTTCTGTTAGACTCCACTATAACACCGTTTCTATTATTTTACAACCAGATTCGACAGTAATTCCCCCGCTTGATAAGGTGCAGGTTTTTATCCCCGCGTTATTCAAGCTTGTCACATAATAACTAAAATTTCTAATATTTGCCGATGCCGGCGGGAGGTGGCCGCCCCAAAAACGTTTGCCAACTTCCCTAGAGGTGCCGAACTTGCCCTCAAACCCAGGAACTTTTCCCAGAATATATTCAAACTCTTTATGCACGTTGTGAGCCTTGGCCCACATGTCGTTGCGATCATAACAATATTCATTCCAGTATTTTCTACTCTCTAAGATGCTTCTTATATTTTTTTGCATCTTGTCTTCCAAATCATCATTCCCATTCCAAAAATGAGTATTATATTTTTCTTCAAACCCAATATAAACAATTTGGGCAGCACCCATGATATAGGCGAGATGAGTTGCCAACAGTAACACGCTGGTGTTGCCCCTAAGCGAAATGTCACTTTCATTTTGTTTTTTATAAAGAGGCGACGATGGAGGATCAGAAGAAAAAATAACAATTTTTTCGTCATCCCAAAAAAAGTCCTTCATATATGAGAAGGCTCGCCTTTTCTCACCTTTGTTGAAGGCTACGAACAAGGGCAACTCTTTTCGTGTATGTTCAAATAAATAAACAGCAGGTGATATATGAGCGGAAATAGCATATGATAAGCTATTAATACCTTCATAGGTATAATTCACTCCAATCGTGGTTTTATTTTCTAGAAATTCTAACTCATCTCGCGTTAAACTTTTGAGGGAGGGGGCAGACCCCAATATGTAGATGGTCTCCCCGGCGTGCTTATCGTTATAATCATACAGTGTCTTTTTCATTCGTACCCTCCAAGTCTTTTTAATTCTTCTAGCACTATGGGCACCAAAGATTCAGATAACAAATGAATTGTATCATACCAATAGTTTTTTTCATGCATGGTACTCGTGATCTTCTCAAAGGTTTCTATATGACGAAACCCCTTCGCCATAGATTGCTCTTTTAAAATTTTATTAAACTTTCCAGTTATTTCCAGCCCACGTGAAGGGGCCTCACACGAAGGAACAAAACAAGTGCCTTCGTAGCCTCCATCAGTGCCACAAGAAATGTCCATCGTAAATAAATTCTTATATCCGAGTCTTTTTATTTCCTCATAAACAAGCAAATATCGCTCAACAACACTCTCAATAATTCTATTTACAGATACATTTTGTTTTTCTGCTTGTTTCTTGATGTGGGCGCGGCAATCAATTTCTCCATAAGATAAACAAACATTAGAATCCAAAGAAACATTTTTTAGCTTTGGCAATAAACTTGTTTGGGCTTTATCACATAGGGTATGTGCCAAACCGGCGTCTACGCGCCAACAATACAATTCATAGTCTTTGTGCTTATGCCACCGAGTCTGAGGGTGACCATACCTAACATCAAACCAGTTATACCTTCGATTTGGATTAACTGTCCCATCAGGTAAAAAGTGTTGTCCATCATTCCCTGATATTCCCAGTGCATGACTGTCGCCTATAAAATAAAACTTTTTCATTTATAATACCCTCCCCGTATCAATAATTCTTTTAATGCTTGGCCACCAGTTGTATTGAGTCAGAATCCTAATTCTCGAATCAACAATACCGTTAACAACCTCTTCATTAACTGAGTTTGAAATTATTTTCAGAAGGTCTTCACAAGCATCGGGGCTTTTTATATCTAAATTATAAAACGATTGAGACGAAAAATACTTATCAATATCTGGGGCTCCCCAGTAAATCGGCACTGTGTGCGCCATGAGTGCGTCGGTTATCTTCTCTGTAAAGTAGCCATTTAATTGGCCATTTTCAATACACAGTGCGTATTCATATTGTGATAACCACTCCAATTTTTGTATATCCCCAAACGTAGAAACCCCTTTATAATCGTCCCCCAAGCCCTCGTTCACCATTCCCACGCCGTAAACATCTAAAACGCCAGGATGCTTACTACAAAACTCCTTAATAAATCGAAGTCTCTCGTGGTGGCCTGTGCATATTCTTTTGTTGGATGTTATAGTACAAATTTTCTTTGTTCTTGGCTTCCACTTTATATCCTGCAATTCTCGATAAGAGAGGGGGAAAGAACACACGCCAAACAAATAAGAGTTTCCCAAACTATGTTTGAATTTATATGGAGTCGAATACCTATCCCAATTACACCCTCCTATCCAGGGCGGTTCTCTCCCGCATAAAATAATCTTATTTTGATTAATTCTCGACATGTCGATATTGGAGTCCGCATCTTCAATCGCAATGAGCCAATCCGCGTCATATGGGTCAGCGACGCCAATTAGATTTTCCCATATACCATCGCCGCTTGGGGTTGATCTTTTAAGGCCGCTCAATAATCTTGAACCACTCATCCCCCACGGACAACAAAATGCAACCCTAATCATCATGAACCTCGATTATAGGAGGTAGTCAAATCTCGCAGGTGGCGTAAAATCTTTACTCTATCATAGAGATCTTTATTATTATGAATGTAATAATCATGAGATGAATATTTTAATTTCTCAATAATATATTTTATATTTTTAGGGATAATATTAAGAAAACAAGATAGATTTCCACGATCAAGTGCACTATCTCCTATCATCAAATAAATGGCAGACTGAATATCGCGGTGCATCCTCTGATATATCTCGTCTATTTCTACCAACGGGTCCTGGCGGGCCAGAGAATTATACAAAGAGTTGTGAATTGGGTGTGGTTTCCCGTGCTTCATACACTCACCAGTACTTATCTGAGGATTAACTGCGATTGCGTTCGCACCTAATAATATAGCATGATATATCGACCCGTAGGCGCCCATCGATGACCCAAAAAAAGTAACATTGGGGGCGCCGAACTTAGAGACGTAAGGCTGCAGTAACTCTTGGTATTCTTTTCCTTGATCCTTCTCTAGATACCAATTATTTTTGTTGTTAATAAACAATAAATTAGACTCAGGATTTTTGCTTAAAGTATTAAGCTTAAAAAACTGATGACCTTTATCTCGTATGATACCATTTTTATCGTGCAGTCCGTGTGGAGCAAAAGAAACCAACAAAACTTGAGACTCTTCTTTGGGAATAAAAATATAATCTTTGTTTTTATAGACTTTCGTGAAATTCATTCCTGGCGCCCCTTCAAGTACCAATTTTCCCACACAAAAGCATAATCATAAGTAATCGAATGAGTTTCCTTTAAATTTTGGCGAATTTTATGTCTCTTTACCAAGGCATCCTCAACAAAAGAATGAAATTGCACTTGGATATTTTTCATTTTAGAGGTTAACTCACTTTCTATGCAATGAGATAGGAGAGGGAATTCCCCTCCCTCAATATTAATTTTAATAAGATCTATATTGTCTATGGACAACTCTTGCATAACTTTTCCAATCTCTCGTAGTTGAATAACTTCCATTTTTTGTGCGCGCTTATAAATACTCGATGCATCACCATCGACACTAATTTCCTGATCCTGGTCTCTTTCTGCAAGACCATAATCACAAACCACAATATTCGGATTGTTCGCAAACCGGCTTACAATTGATTCATAAAATTTTTCCACAGGTTCAAAAACATAAACCTTGCAGCCATATCTTTGATTTATTTGAGCAGCAAAATCGCCACGGTAACCACCAACATCAAAAACAACGCTATCTTTATTTAAATTATAATTTAATCGGTGAACTAAGTCTCCCTTGTCTGCAAACCATCTTTGAAATTCCATTATATTATCTCCCACCCTGCACAATAAAGGTCTTTGGTGTTATATGCCACACTGGGGCCAAACCACCGCTGTGGAGCAACCACCACCTTGTCTGTGTTGGCATTTAACCACGCGGCCCACCAAGAAAAACTACTATTAGCTATAATATTGTGCTTACACATTGACATAAGATACAAATCAATATAATCGGCTTCATTCTCAACCACATGAGCCAATGATCCAAATTCGTTTTTGCACCACTCGGCATCATCACTAAACACCACTATATCATACTGATCAGCATCTTTAAACATGCTTAATGCTTTTTGATAATAGTGGGGAGAGCACGTTGGATGTATGTTTGGGTGATTTGTGTAATCCCCCCTTCGAACATGTATTCCTATTGTTTCTCCTTCTAGAATATGAGAATATTGTTCATCAATATACTGTTTTATTTCTTCGGTTGGCTCGAACAGGGCTTTAATGTCATCGGCCCTGTGAACAAAATATTTTTCTGATTGGAAATATCCCAACAAACACATATTTTTTTTGTAAGGGAGCTTCCCGTAATAAAAATTTGGTTCTCGGTATGTACATTCAATTTGTAAATCACGAGAAAACTCTACTTTTGAAAAAATGTTGGATAAGTACTTGCCACACTTTCTATCAAGAAATTGAGGGGGAAGGTAATGTGTAGTGGTATCAAAAATTGGTTTGTCGTCGTGGTCTTTAGCCAGAGCCACCACAGTGGCAATCTGAAACATCATGTTCCCCAGGCCGCCCATCAATTGTATTGTAATCATTATTCACTTTTTCCAAATATGGTATTTATCTCCATTCTGGATTATTTAAAAACCACTCTACTGTTTCTTTGAGTCCGTCGTTTAGACTAGTTTTCGGGGCCCACCCCATCTTTTTCATCTTCTTCCCACACAGGGAGTATCTAAAATCATGTCGTGGGCGCGTCTTTTTTGGATCCACTAGTTTATACTTTAGTGGCTTTCCAACTATTTCAGCTACCGATTTTGCCAAATCTAAATTATCACTCTCCTGATCGTAGACAATATTATATTTTTCCCCTACGGTGTGGTTAACCATCAAAAACATTACAGCCCTGCAAACATCTCTTGAATGCAGATAACAACGCCTGCTGGCTTTCGTTAGCTCGGGATTGGAGTGGATCTGGACCGTCTCCCCATTCAAAATCTTCTTGATTATTAGAGGAATAAACTTTTCAGGATGTTGTCGAGGTCCGTATACGTTCATCGTGTGAGTTATGATGATTGGCATCATATACGTGTTTTCATACGCCACACACAACTCCTCTGCACCAGCTTTTGTTGCGGCGTAGGGATTTCCAGCACGAAACCTGGAATCTTCGTCAAAAACAACTCCTTCGGGGGCAGCTCCAAAGACCTCATCTGTGCTAAAATATAAAAACAACTTTAAATCTTTGCAGTGTAGCCTCGCATATTCCAAAAGGTTGCAAGTGCCAACAATGTTGTCCATAACGAATTCCATCGGATACAACACGCTTCTATCAACATGGGAACCGGCAGCGAGGTGGAGGATATAATCAACTTTTCCCAATTTATCAATTGTGTAATCATTCGGGAATGCCTTCAGGTCATGCCACACAACAGTCAAGCGATTTTTCCATTCCGGATTTTGAGAGACCACATCCGCAAGACGGTTTAAGTTCCCAGATACGTCTAATCTATCCAACGACACAACTTCAAAATTAGTGTTTTCCAAAAAATATTCTATTAACGCATGGCCAACAAAGCCCGCGCCGCCAGTGATTAATACTCGCTGCATTACCAATCCTCCTTTAAATCTCTTCTAACAAATTATATTTTTTCATATGGCGGATTCTCATTTCAGAATCTAATAATTTTCGATGATCAACCTTGTCCTCATTCAGTGGATTGGCCCTGTTATAAATGTGTAAAATCTCTTTTATATAAAAACTTCTGGTCCCAGCCATCTCTAGCATCGGAAACATAAAAGCCAAATCCCAGGCTCCGTCACAAAAGCGACCATCTTCTTCTTGAAGATCTTCCTTTTTGATTTTTGACCAAAGCTTATATTTAAACGTTCTCAGATGAGAGGAACACCAAGGCGCTTGTCGAAATGCCTTATTGGCAATGATTTGATCTGAAATCTGCTTTGCAAATTTTCCGCGCTGGCCGCTGGGGTATTCAGCGTAACTACCGTATGTTATCAAACAGTTGGTCTCCTCATAAACTTGTTTAAGCTTGGATAACACTTGCTTATTCGCAAGCCAATCATCACCATCGAGAGTTACGATAATATCTTCAGGAGCAGGGTTTGAAAGCTCTATTCCATCATAAATGTTTTTCAGAGCAAGGGCTTTTTCTTTATTTTCTACGAAAACGAATCTCTCATCCCCTTCAATCTCTTTTTTGATAATCTTAGCACTATTATCTGTGGAAAGGTCATCTAGAACGATACATTGGAAATTTTCATAATCTTGTACCTTCACACTTCTCAGGCAAGCAGTTATCCACGCTTCGGCGTTGTAAAGGGGGGTGATGATTTTAAAATGCATTTTCTATTACCGTGGGAATTGTATCTCTTTGATCCACAAAATATTGAATTAATTCTTTCCCCTTCTTTTTAAACCAGGGCTCTTTTGTTGCTCCGATTAGATTATTAGACATAACAGCCATTCCCATCATCCTGGCTTCAACCACCACCCTGGAGAGGGTTTCGGGCGTGAGAGGAAAAAACACTAAATTTTTATTTCTAGATAAATTTTCTAAAAACTTTTGGGGTGGGGCTGGATCTATCAGATCATATTTCATATTCTTCTTTTTGCAAAATCTAATCGCCCCGAAAGTATTTTTATGAGAAATATTAGAGTTCATTATTGAACTGCAATCTCGTTTTTCTCTCGTCGATAGTTGTTCTAAAAGTTGAAGAGAATCGGGCGACCACAAGTTTCCACTTAAATTTACAATATTTTCTGTTTTCAAGTTATTTGAAACAATATCAGCATGAAATTTTGTTTGACAAACAACAGCAGATGCTTCTTTATAAAATTCAAAATTTATTATATCTTCTTGGGGAGCGATATAGTCTTTATATGCTGCGGGGTTTCTCCCTCTTAAATATTTGTGATCATGCTCATATACAATATACGGAACCCCACTCTCAATAATTTGGTTACGAAGATTGGGCTTCAAGTTAATAAAATTAGATATAATGATATGTTCTGAATTAAGAATATCTTTAGTCTGTACAAGATGACTTTGCCGTGGAACCACATCCCACAAGCGTGAAATTAGCAAGTCTATGAGTTCTTTATTATTTAATTCTGCGCCACCAGTTATCTGATCAGCAAAAAAGTCATCAATGAAAAGAAGCCTACTCATGAACTTCTACATTTAATTCGTTGAGCCAGCCTTGTACATTAAAATCTTCTTCTGGGGCGTACTCCTCTAGGTGCCCCACAAATTGTCCCCACATTTTTCCTTCGGTGAATTTACTACGTATATATTCTTGCAAATCCTTCGCTCGATTTTCATAAATTCTATATTTTTTATGAACATCGCGCAGCTTCATTTTGAAACTTCCCTGGTCAGCATAGGCCCACTGAGAATCCTCCTGTAAAACACCGGCCCAGACAGCATTTTTTTGGATAACATTCACAGTGAACTCGACTTCAGCGAATTTAGCCACCATCTGCTTCTTTCTTTTGCCTTTTATTTTTTCTGGGGCGTATAGAAAATCAGCTTGGCCGCCCCACGGATGCGTAACAATAGGCTTCCCGTATCCAGCCATCTCAAACATCGGCAAACCAAACCCTTCTCCGTGAGCAATATTTATTAATGCTTTAATTTTTGGATGTTGATACAGCGCAGACATCTCATCATCTTTCAGATACCCGTGCAAGAGATGAACTGCACATTTTCTTTCAGAATATTTTGCGTCTGCTAATAAATTTTTAATACTATTTCTTGTGGTGTTCGCATCAATATAAGAATTGCTTGCTGAGCTGACCTTTAACAGCAGACCAACCTCTTGATCGTAGAACTCTTCTATAAACCAACGGATTGTATTCTCGACATTCTTTCGAGGACTAATTTGGGCTACAACAAGAAAATTAAAATCATATTTTAAATCAAAATCAATATTTGAAGGAATGTACGGTCTAAACGGATAATTTACAACTTCAACCGGACCTTTAGCACCCATGTCCCTAACTTCGCCTGTTTCGGGGTTTGTGGCTTTATAGACAGTATTCACAAAAGCATGTTTTGAAAAATTCGAAACAACAATGATTTTATCTACAAGATAAGATTTTTGAACCCACTCTGGAGATATTTTTGTTGTTTCAATTCCGGCTGTGCAGCCAATATTAATTGGAGCCAACTTTTCCCATTCATTCGGGATGGTGACTTGTAAAGAAATGTCAAACGTTCCCTTCTGCTGGCGATGGTGAACAGTCTTTAACAAAACAGAATCAATCCATTGTCGTTCTTCTGTATCTTCCCACAACCAACTTGTCTGGCCCCAGCTCAAATTTTCAAGATAAATATCAAATAAGTCTTCTCGACTTTTTAGTGCTCGCAATACAAATCTTGCATGTTCCCCATACCCGCTTTGACTTAAGGCAGGGCCCCTTATTAGTGCTTTTAATCTCATAGCTCTTCCAATCTCCATGATTTATAATTCTTTCGAGAATCCCAAGACCCATATTTTTCATATACATCTGTTAAAACCCTATCCCATTCGGTTTGGTAGCGTTCGAAACTATAATTTTTTATAACATGTTCTCTACCTTGCGTTCCCATCTCGTGTCGCTCTTTTTCGGAGAGATTATAAAACTTTTCCAGAGTATCAACGAACTCATCGCCATTAATCCTATCTTCATAAATCCAGGGAATATCTTGTGATCCAATTATTGCACGAGAAGAAGGGCTAATACCAAACCCAAACCAATTTTCTCCATCAGTCGCCTGCTCTTGAAGGCCCCCTGTCATGTTAACAATGATGGGTATTTCACAAGCAAGAGATTCAAGAGTCGCGAGCCCGAAGCCTTCTGCATCAGATATATTAATTGTGCAATCAGACATATTATACAATAAAGATAATCCTTCGGCTGAGATTTTATCTTTTGAAAACATCACTTGCCCCTGGTTTAGCCCAAGTTCATTAACTATGGCCTCCAAATCTTGTCCATGCATATCCTTTGGGTCGGTGTGCATAAGCAAAGCTGCCTTGTCGTGTCCAATTCGATCTAAAAAGTCCTTAAACCAAAAAATCAAAGTTCCCGATTGTTTGCGCCTCGCGTTTCGATTGTTCCAGAAAAATATCATCTTTTCTGAGTTGTTGAACTTTTTTAAATTTTCATTCTTGAATTCGGCAATTGTTTCAGAATCTACTTTCTTAAAAATTTCTGTGTTGACTGCGTGAGGAAGGTGAATCACTTCAGCCTCTTTCGCAACAATGTTTACAATCTCGTCGGTAAGCTTAGAAATAGTTACTATTACATCCGTTGAATCGTATGCCAAGCGATTAAATTTCGGAGGAGGATAATTATCCCAGACATGATAATAAACCATGGGAACCAACGGACGAATCTCGTCCTCCATTTTCCAAAGCCATCCAAAAAATCGTGGATCAGTCATAAACCACAATATATCAGGTTTCTCATTTCTTAAAACCGAACGGACAATCTCTGCATTTCCATACCCATCAATTGGAAAAATTGTCCAGTCATCACCCCACTCTTCGGTTTTCATCGGCTGATAGTTCTGGTGTTTGACCGCCCCTCCGAGAGATACAACTTGGAACCGGCCTGTCTTTAACAGGCCCTCAATCATATATTTTGTTTGAGTTCCGACGCCGGAAGGAGAGAGCGGATGGTCTGAAATCGTGAGGATCTTAATTTTTTTACTCATATATCACCTAAGTACAGTATTTTGTTTTATATAATTCGCAACCTCGGCAAGATAACCGATTTTTAATGAAATTCTTCTTATCGATATTGTACACAGCTTGATGAAGCAAGTTAAGGGCATTATTTGTTTTTTTTGGTCCGCTCGTAACTCTAAAGATCTCAACTTGATCTTTTTTGGCTGTGCGCTTGAGAAGAGCAAAGTAAGTCTCAATATCTTTTGGATCAATATCATATTTTTTTGCGAAGAAGTGCTTATACAATGTAAGCTGATATGTGGTCATC
>Ga0098061_1000083_pt1 | contig 36578 bp, 33 predicted proteins | sample 22_taG_FD_92579 | JGI IMG/M metagenome (GOLD analysis project Ga0098061, IMG submission 92579) | Marine viral communities from the Subarctic Pacific Ocean - 22_ETSP_OMZ_AT15343 metaG | ecosystem: Environmental > Aquatic > Marine > Oceanic | place: Subarctic Pacific Ocean | collected 2015-01-20
AAAATTTACCCCTTCCCCACACATGTCATGGTGTGCTCCCTCGCGTTCTTGTCCGCAGGGATAATGGGGGAGGGGTTCCCTTTCCAAAAACTGAATACAATGAAACTGAAAAAAGCAAAGGTCGGCTCCTTTCGTGAGCTTTACCACAACGAGTACGTTGCTGCCGTCGGGCTGCGGATGGACATCTGCTGGCTCATCGGGCTCCACCGTAGAGACAACCCAGCTCTGGTTTCTGAGCTGGAAGAGGCGCTCGCCAAACACAACGCCAAGCGTGAAGAGGGAGGTCTAGCATGAACTCATCACAACTAATGGTGGATCTCTTTCCCGATGGGCCGAGAGCATACGCATCACTCACACGCACTCAAGTAGAGGAAGTCCTCGCAGAGTGGGCAGAGTTCGAGGAGGGATATCAGGACTGGCTGGACAAGCGAGCCGCTGAGGCCGTCGAGGCAATGGACAAGGACACTGAATACATCAAGCGATATGAGTAGACTAGACAGAAACACATCGGCACTGATCATCGCGATTTGTGCTTTCAACTTCACTGCCCTCACCGTGTGGGGGCTCACCAAGATTGCTCCCTATTTAGCGGGGAGGCATGGACCGGACATTTTATCACTGGTTCTTATTGCTGCCATGATTCCGGTCGGACTGACCGTGGTCGTTGCCAACCTGACACGGAAAAGGAGGAGAGACAAATGACCTTGCCCCTGTTGTTAATAATTATGTTCATCGTGACACTGGTTGTGCTGCGGTTCCTTGCTGTCGCACTTCCATACGACAACCCTTACGAGTTGCGCGATGAGGAATTGTGGGCGAGCACTGAGCCTCTGGTCTGCACGCGCTGTGGAGAAGAGCAGGGAGTAGAAGAGATCCTCGAACGGGGGGGTAGCTGGGAAGATGACGGGTTTGTGCACACTGATTCGGGGTCCGTGTTCTGTGGGAATTGTTTCTTGGATCGGGACAAGTATGGTGAGCCCTACCACTCGGACAGGGAGGAGATGATAGCCAACCCCAGCAACTACCTGCCCCGTGGACATTGAATCCTTGAGGGCACATGTGCGGTATTGCGATAACCGTAACACACCCGCATCCTTTCCGGCGAAGGCGAGAGAAAGATTACCGAATGATGAGGAGCTGCACGACAACCAGCTCGCCCAGTTTGGGGCGGCTTGCAAGGTCTTGCCATCCTCCGTTCCTCAACGCTTGGGGTATCAGAAAAGAATTGACAAAAGAAATGCGTAGTCTATAATGCGCTCAACTCCAGTGAGTTATATCACTGGGAAACCTGAATAAAATACAATGACAAAATTGAACACACCCGTTCACCGAGAGGTGACTATTAATGGGGCGGACTACATCGCCTCCCTCGTGCCTGCCACGACAGATATGCCAGAGTTTACTCTTCGGAAGAAGAGACACAAGCAAGTCTATAGGCAGTCGATGCCAAGCCTGATCGAAGCACTCGACAGCGGGGAAGAACAAGTCCCACCGTGCATTATCCAGACGCCGCTGGAGAGAGAAGAGAAGCATGGCACCCCTACGTTCTTCACCCTAAGCAAGGGCAAGGTGCGGAAGACGCACGCCGACTCACTGGCATCCGACCCTGAGTTCAGCGTGTCTGAAATCAGGGACAAGCTGGCTGCATCGGAGATGGACTACGCGCTGAAGGTCGAAGTGCTCAAGGCAGTCGTCGAACTTTTCGATATCGAGCAGGAGTTAGATGCAACCCGCACCCTGAACCCTTAGTCATGCTAGTTACTAAACTTGAGCGGGGGTTGTACGAGGTGATCGATCTCCAATATAATAACTACCGCGTTGAGGATTCAACGAGGTTGAACCCAAGGTTCAAGCGGCCACCTGAATACCCAGCCACCTCACACAGGTGGGGGATCTGGGAGCAGGCCCATGGGGAGTGGACACTCCTTGACGGGAACCCTTCGATGCACGCTTGTCTCTCAATTATCCGCACATGGTGCGCGGCATCTCAACTCGGTGTAGATAAATGAAAACACTATACCCTGCTCAAGAGGAGACCTGCGATTTCTTCGTGGATGTAATACGAGATGGGAGGAACTCTTTGGACTCATCAGTCATGGGGACAGGGAAGACAGTTGTGGGGGCACGCATTGCCAAGAGGATCATCGAGAACCCCTTTCTTGAGGAGGAGGCGCGGCGCATCACTAATGTTGCGGTGATCTGTCCCAAGGCTGTCTTCCCCTCATGGGAAACGGAGCTACGTGAATGTGGTCTGGAGCCCACGTTCATCCAGAACGTGGAGAAATTGAGGCTCGGCAAGACCCCATGGGTGAAGAAGGTCGGGAAGAAGAATTTCAAATGGGAGATCCCGACAGACACGTTGGTATTGGTTGATGAGATACACAAGCTGAAGGGACCGTGGACCCTGAACGCCGCTCTCCTAGTTGCGTTGGTTAAGCAGGGCTTCAGGATTCATGGGATGAGCGGGACTCCCTGCGAAAACCCTATGGAGATGCGGCCTCTGGGTTATATGCTACGGCTACATACTAATGATCACTCGCGGGGAGGGTTGCCTAACTACTGGCAATGGTTGACGAAGCTGCGATGCACTAAGGGTTTCTTCGGGGGCCATGAAATGCGGGACGTTGGATTCGCCCTGAGTCAATTGCGGCAGACCATGTATGGGGTATCAACCCGTGGGTTAACCGTCGCGGATTTTCCTGATTCATTCAGGGACAACCGAGTTATCGTGGACCCCATTGAGTTCAGCAACAATGAGAAGATCGTGCAGGCTTATGATAAATTGGACATGGATGCTGAGGAGGTGAGGGATTACATCGAGAGGGGCAACGTCCCTGAACACTTGCGGGGGTTGGATGAGGACGACCGCCCCATGATTGTAAAGATCCTTGACGCCAGAATTGAGTGCGAGAAATTCAAGGTGGCGGACATAGCTGCCATGGCGAAGGATGCTATCAAGGAGGGGTATAATGTTGTGGTGTTTATGAACTTCACGAAGAGTCTCCATGAAGTAAGCGGACTACTGGAGTGTGAATACATCGATGGTTCTATTGCCGCTGATGCGCGGAACGATATTATAGATAAGTTCCAGCGTGACGAGACACACTGTCTGGCTCTCAATGCTGCAACGGGGGGGACGGGTATATCCCTCCACGATACGGTGGGGGAGAGGCCGCGCCTGTCTCTAATTTCTCCGAGCTTTAACGCCAAGGAATTTTCCCAAGTGCTTGGTCGCATACACCGCAACGGCGCTAAGTCTGACGCCCTCCAGAAAGTCTTACTCTCCGATGGATCTATTGAGGAGTATGTGATGGAAGCTATCAGCAAGAAACTACACCACATGAATCTTATTCATAACTCCCAGATCTGTGAACTTAACTCATCTTACTATAAATGAAGGAACCTAAAAATACGCACGCGCATGTGGTGCTAATAAATAATATGAAAGTTGCGATCAAAGCGCGACGAGATGATGACGACATGAACCCATCAGGCTGGAGCATAATTGCTTTTACTCCTTCTGCGAGTATACGATGTGTTCGCGCCCATCAACCCAAACACCTAGACCTTTTCGTCAAGGGCGTAATAGCTTTGACGGGGGGTGATGCGGGGCCAAGGTTGCCATCTTCGTCATACCAGATCGACCTTACTGAAATAGTTCATGATATCACGGGAGGAGTTTTCCTGTGAAGCATATAATCAGGACAGTTTACGAGAAGAATCCACACGCACCGATGCTGATGCAGGGGAGAGTGGTCGATGATGATTACGTCGAGCCTTCAACAGTTCGTGTGTGGGCACTGTGGAAGAACTGGTCAGGTGAATTGATGGTCGGGCCTGAGTTGATCGAGACCGGAACTAAACAGGGTATGCAGTTATCCAACAGGGTAGCCGTTCACTTAACTAAAATACATAGAGGACAATGACACTCCAAGAATTACTGGATCTACACGAGAGCACGGGGGAAAGATGCCGCCAGATAATGGCGCAGAAGAACAATGACTACACCGGAGGGAAGTATGCGAGTGATGTCTTTGCTAACTTCAGGTGCTCAGAAGTATTGGGGGTGCATCCTGTAACCGGAATCATGATGCGTGTGATGGACAAGATCCAGCGCATCAAAACATTCGTTAACGACGGGCAACTTTCTGTATCGGGGGAGACGGTGGATGATGCGTGCGAAGACATTATCAATTACGCCGTCCTAGCTAAGGCGATGCTGATGCAGGAGAGATCAACAATGACAGGGGGCGGATCGGTTCCTCGCAGTCACCCTGCGAAAGATCGTTGCTCCGATAAAGATTACGACGCCTTGAAGGAGACTGTTAAAGATTCCATAAAGGAGAAGATACTTTAGTGCCCTAGTTTTATCTGGAGATCAGGATACAATTCCGAGGCATGTTCTTCCAAGAGCCTGATCCTTCTCCTACCCTCACTTGTCTTATTGAGGATGTCCTTCATTGGTTTGGTCAGCATCGGACGGTTCATGTAGCCGACCTCCGTCAGCTTGAGTCTTTCCTTACTCACCCCATGAGATTTTGCAGCGGCATGTCTTTCAGCTCTCGGTATCCCGAGACCTTCGAAGCCCCGCATGGTGTCAATCAATTCGTGGTTCGCACTGATACGCGCTCTGGCAAACCTGTTGTATAACCGTTTCATCTGACCATCGGTCATACCTTTCCCGCCTCCAGCACCCATTCCGCTAAGTATCTTCCTCATTGCAGCGGTTGTCTCCCTGTATTCTTCAGTGTGGGTTTTCAAAAACCTATTCATCTCTGATGTAGGGTCAACCTTTCTGGGCTTAACAGGAAGAGCGTCCGCCACAAGCAGACCGAGGGGGGACTCATCCCCATCTCCTCTAAGCGCGGTGTCCGCTTCGATTAGTTTGCTCAATGTTCTTGGGAAGAACCCTGTCTCCATGAAGTGGAACATCCGTTTGAACGTGGCGCTCGGGATGCCCTCCCCCTTTAGTGATATCCTATTCCCGAAGTCATCCTCATTGAGGGCGGTTTGCCATACGGCACTAGCAAGAATTTGCTGCGACAGATAGGGCTCCAGTAACTGCCCCAGTTGAGCCACCCCTTCTATAGGTTCACCCCTGACAATGTGCTCAAACATTCTAGCAAAGGGTGCTTGGACAATCGCAAACGGATTCAAGTAGGTAAGGTCCAACCTCCATAGTCCCGTCTCCGTCTTGTAATAAAGGAACGTGTTATTCTTAGAGTAGAATGGGAGACCTTGGCGGAGAGCTTCTTCCTCATCATCCCCAATACCGAACATTGCTTTCAGCATATACGGCAGAGCCATAGTTATACCATGAGTTCCGAGGGCACCTCTAAATCTCTTGTTCCCCCTCGCCTTTATAACTGGGTTGGGATCGTTGCGCTCCTTGTAAATAAGCATACCATTCTGCACCATAGTCCTTGGGATATCCGCTGCGAAGCGAACGAACGGGGCACCCATCACTGACAAATTGGAAGCCGTAAACCGTTTGATAAGTGGCAGTGCTTTGCTGTAGGATTGGGAAGTGTTCTTAGTTTTCTGTGCCGCCATAGTTTTCATGGCAGTTGTTGGCGTGCCATCCGCTTTAAGCAGACGACCGTATCTTCCTTTCGCCCCGACCTCTGGGTTATCGAGATCATGCTGCGCTGCCTTGATTAACCACTTGAGTTCAAACTGGTAGAGCCCGATCTTATGGTAAGCATCACACGCGGAAGCTATACCTCCAAGGTATTGAAGCGATCCATCGAGCCCCGACTTAACTGTTTTCCCACCCTCAATACCGAGAGCCTTCATCCTTGCGAGGAGTTCAGGGGCAATTGTTTTGATCCCTTTCTTCCGTGCTTTCTCTAGCTCCTCACCAATCAGGCCAGCTTCTGTGGCGTCCTTGTTTAAATCCTCGAACGTAGTTTTCTCGGTGAGTAGGTTCTGGATAAGGCGAACTTCCAGCTCATCCCCGAAGACATTCAGGGTTGCTAGTGGCACAAGCTCCGCTTCTAAGTCAGCCTTAGACCCACGGGCGGCACGAACAATACGAGAATCCTCTGCCATCTGGGAATCGATACCCAATAACTTTCCTCCCACGCCCCCTACTTCTTTGAACATGGCGGGGATGCTCCCGTAGAATCCTGTTTGTGGTCCGAACCAGAAAGCATTACCCCCCATGTTACGGGGGTAGAATCCGGTAGACCCCAGCGTCTTGAGAGCCATGGAATAACCAGTGCCTAACCGTAACCACCCACCTATCTTTTGTAATGCAGTCTCGCGCTCGTTCATATCAGCACGGGCCGCAGCTTCTTTCCCTTCCTGATAAGTTAAGTCCTGCAAGTTAGCGAACACTTGTGGCGGAACAAACATTCCTTTAAGAGGGCTGAAGTCCAAGTCCCCCTTATCAGACTCTATTAATTTCCAGTCCCCGTATTTCTCTGGGTCGGATTCAAACTGTTTCTTTGTAATGAGCCATGGTTCCTTACTCTTGGTTCCTAGTTCGTGGAGCTTATGGAACAGGGACTGGTTAGCCATGACACTTGCAGTATGAATAAAAGTGTGGCTCAAATTATCGAGCCCATTCTCGTGACCATACTCCCCGAGTAGTGCCCTAATGGGGGCGGGTAAATCTTTCTTCTTGTTTAGGGTGGAGACCACTGCTTTGAGTGGGCCTTCGGGGAACTTTGCTTCATCGATGATTAATCCATGCGACCCGTCTGCCCTCTCTGCGGTTGTGATTTCATGGCGAACCTTTCCTCTTTGGTATGCCAAGATAAACCCTCGCATCATCTGACGCCCTATGGAATCCCCCTTAGAATCTTGTGCTGCTATTTCCTCATCAACCTTCTTGGTAGCATCCACCTTGCCCATCCCATCCGCAGCCATTACTTCAGCAACACGCTTCGCTCTGTGACGCCTAGTAAAATAGGCCATCGCATCGTCACGTTCTTTTTGATAAGTGGGGTCCGACTCATCCAGAATAGCTCCAGCAAACTCGTTGTCCTCAAACATCCTGAACCTTCTTGTGATGTAGATCCCGCCGTTGTGGTCGAAGGCTATCACAAAATCTTCACTGACTGTCTCCCCACTAAACAGTTCCATCCCCATTTTGGATAGCTCGTCTGTTAACTTGCGAAGCTCCAGCACAATGTTGTGCATCTCTGGGGAGACCAGTAACAAGTCAGCTAGCGCCGAGTCCCTTACCGCAATGGCGGCTTGGCGATTCTTCTCGCGGAACTTTTTGATATCCTCCAGCTTACCTGCTTCGGCGTCGTCCAGTAACGAAGCCTTCTCGGCATTGTCCTTGGACTTATTAGCTTTCGCTCTACGCGCATTGAAATTGTTTTCAACGGTTGCTTCCTGTTCGTCTGTGAGGGTGGACCCCATGTTACTACCCGAGGCAATAGAGATAAGCTCGGGGGGTATACCCCTGCCATCATTGTTGCGCTCAAATTCTTTGATGGTTCTATCGTGCTTGTTCTGGAGTATTTTGACTATCTTCTTAGACTCCCGCACGAAGGCTTTATTCTCATCAAAGAATTCAACAACCCGCCTGTCTGCTCGACGGGCAAAGTTTTTAATGAACCATCTCTTCGTGGTTCCCCATGCCCCCGTGTCAGAAGTTATATCCCACTTGTCGAAGTCCATTAACGGAACCTCCAACATCTCAATCCATGGCTCAAAGGATTGGCCCTCTACATTAAGCTCGTCTGGTATAGCTGAAGGATCGCCCCACTCAGGATCAGCATCCGCTGCCTGTTGCATGAGGAAGTTAGACGGACTAGGTACTCCGAGATCCGTTACTCCTGAGTCAGCTTCCCGCCCAGCAAAGAGTAGACCTCTTCCAGCGATAGCTTTTCGTTGAGCCGGACTTCCAATTGCGGCCTCAGCTCTTTCAAGTGTTCCACTTGCTGGGGTTCCATGCCATAGTGGCGCTGGAATTCCTCCCCCTCCGAGGATAATTTTTCTGGCTTGGGCTGGCTCATTTTCGTTCCATATCTTCTCACGTTCTTCAACAAACTTCAAGTCCTTCCTTGTGCTGTCTGGATATATAGCTCTTATAGCTTCCCAAGTAATCGACTGAAGTTGATACACAGGGATTCCTAACTGTTCAGCGGCCTGCCTATATGCATCCGCATACATGTGGAAAGTCCCCTGCAGTCCATTTGCTGGGGAGTTAGGTATACCCCCCGAAAAGTTATGCGACACAGGCCCAGACTTCTGGGAGTAGGGCATCAAGAAAACAGCGGCGACAGCGTGCGTGTCTATTGTTACATCCCCGTTGTCCCCATTAGGACTTATGATGTTGTTGTAGAAATTCCTTAACTTGTGATAACCCCCTAGGCTATCACTAATATTTTCTAACGAACCGTCTTCTACAATAGAAATTGCTTTGGCTGTTTCAGCCGCACTACCCCATCCGTTTTTGTAGGGTTCGCCATTGTCTTTTAGGTAGGGTCCATTGGGCTCCCCTTCAGGAGATACATTAGTAACCCCATTCCCAAACACAGTCTCTGCGATCAGTCGAACTGCCCACCCCTTATCCTCTGCTGTTTCTAATTCAGCGAAGGTCTTGCCCTTCAGTCCTTTAAAAATCTTTGCGCGTCTATCTTGAGCTTCCTTATCTAACTTCGCTTTTTGTGCTGGGCTTTTCCCTTTCTTCCGCGCAGCGGGGGCTTCGGCCAGTTGTATAGTTCTTTCTACGACCTCATTGTATTCGTCGTTATCGAGAACGTAATCGCGGTAGTTCTGGGTAACCTCAAGGACTTGCTCTGCTTGTGCCAAGTTTAAGAACCAATCCTTTTGGGGGCTGAGTGCAGCCATAACTCCAGCAACTTGCTGGGCGGATATGTTATATTTCTTTGCTAGGCCGTGAGCTATTCTATTAGTTCCTTGATACCATCTCTTGGACCGCGCCCGAATGTCGGGATCGACCGCGTTATAAAGTGCCACGAGATTATCGGACATGAAGTCTCGCAAGGCCGCTACCTTCTTCAGTGGGTTTCTTAATTTAGAAAATGATTTGGGTAAAATATAGCGTGCCCTAGGAGAATCTAAATTTGTAGACGCCGCGATCTGTGCGACCTGCTCCTCTACTTTCTTTATAATTTCTGCGGCAGCTTTGGGATCTGGATTATCTTCCCATAGGGTAGCCCCGATATTACTTGTGGCTGGGGTTTCCTTCGGCTTTGTCTTTGTCCCTAGGTTAGCAGTTCCTACTCTCAGGTCATTGCGGTTGCCCAGATCAAAAAGTTCTGGTGTTACCTCCATCCCAAGAGTGGGCACCCTAGGTTCTGAGGCGATGAAGAGGTTGCCCTCTTTACGTTCTACTTTCCCGAAGACAGCTTCAAGTTCAGAACGATAGTATTCAGCCTTCTGATTATTCTGCCACCCCTTTGAAGTCTCCTTACCTACTCCCCTGTTTGCTTTGGTGCCTTCGTGAATTAGGAAGTAAGCTGTCCCGTCATCCCCGATAGCGTTCGCAGCCTGCTGTATAACTTGTGCTCGGATGTGTTTCTCTTGGATAACATTCAGCACATTATTCACCGTAGCTGTATCAGCTCCGCCATCCCTAATGGTCTCAGCTACCTCAGCGTTGTGATCCGGTTCCCTATTCCAATGGTCGAATATAAGATTAGTAGCCCCGTAGTCTTTGAGGAGGAGGTCAGTTCCGTTATCGAATCTACCTCCCCCGATGTCGGCGTTTATTCCCCCAGCAAAAAACTGGACGACACCTTTCTTTGCGAGGCTACCGAAAGTAGCAGGTGGTTTCTTTTCGTTAATAGAAGTATCTTCGGCGGTAAACTCTTGGTCTATCGGGGGCTCCCAAAGCGCATCTGATTTCTCAACACGGGGAGGAACAAGGGAAGTAGAACTCATTGCCTGTTTGACAAGTTGGTCAATAACCTCCTGCGGGTTGCGTGGGTTGTGCGCCATGCTGGCAGGTGCAGGGCGGTAAGATGCCTCAAGGGCTCTAAGCTCACGGACCACATGGTTCACTGCGTTCCTCATCTCTGGGGAAATATCTTTTGCGGTCTTGTGATAAGCTATCTTAGTAAGCAGTGTCTTAAAATATTGCTTAACCGTGCCGAAGAGGTTGGGGTTCTCCAGCAAGAAGTTGATCTGCTCGTTGATGTTCCCGCCCCTCAATACTTTACCCGCGTGGATCGACAGTTGTTTAGCTGCGAGAGTAAATCTTTCCTTGGTAGCTACATCAGGATCTTCACTCCGCAATCTTTCTTTCGCTGCCGCTTGTTCGTCTTGCGGGTAGTGCTCCTCGATAACCCCGTCAGCAGTTTCCATATCCATGGCTGCAGCTAACTGCCCTTTCCCTTCGTCAGGTAAAGCAGCCCACGCAGCGGAGCGACCTATCTCCTCGTTCAAGATAGACGCAAGTATGTGCTGCCTACGCATAGGATCGATCTCATTTGCAGGCACTACTTGCGCCAGTTTAACTGCGGCTCTCCTTGGGTTAAATATTACCGCGCCATTTTCGGGATCGACTTGTGCTACAACATCAATCGTCTCGTCTATGAGTAGGTTAAGTTCAGACGGCAGGTAATCCCGTGCCCATAAAATATGTTCTGCTGCCTCCTCGTTGAGTGCGTTGTTTGCTTCAGCGTCCCCAGCCAGACCCATGTCCGCAGCCATTTGCGCCAAGCCAACCTGTGCATCGTTCACACTCTCTGCAACCTGATCCCTGAACCCTGCTGCTGTGGCAGGCTCCGGCATCCCCTTACGCTTGGTAAGATTTAACGCATCCGCTATGGCTTGGTTAGTTTGGTTGCGGTCCTTCGGGGAGAGTCCCAGCAGTTTACCGATGGCCTCAAGCACACGCTTCAAAAAACTTCTGCTTTCAGAGGGATACGGATGCCTTGCGTTGTCGATTGGGACACGGTCTACAAATGCCTGAAACTGGGGTGAGGTTAGTATATAAGTTATAAACTCGTGGGTATTTGATAACCCTGCTTTCGCCAGTTTTGATGGTGCTTGTCGTGGGCTGCGCCCCCTCACCTGTTTTTGGATGAGCTTACGGAGACTCTCAAGTCTGCGTATAGCTTGGTTCTGTTCTGAGGTTCTACTCTCCGGTGAGGCATCGACAATAGAACTAGTGAAAGCATGGATACACTCATGCACTAGAGTATCCGCTATTCCCCTGCCTCCCGCTCTCCACGGGTTAATGACAATAGTTGGTTTACCAGATTGATCGTAGAAGAAACCCCCAGCCCATTCACCGTTATTAGGATCAATAAAAAATTGAGTATTTCTAAGGAGCCCCTTATTGCGGAGGAGGATCTTAGCTACTATCGCGAGTGTTTTGTTTTTGCCATTGGCAATTTTTTCCAGCGCGGTGACGATGGTCTCGGAATCTCCATCCTCTAACCCGAGAGCTTCCATCTCTGCCGCGTTACTACGCGCTATCCTTTCTCTCGATCTTCGATCAAAAGCTGATCGCTGTTTGAGCAGGGCAACAGCCCCCTTCATTTGTTTATAAAAATCTACGGCATCATCAACCCCTATGGTTTCGTCTGGGTGGAACCCTTGGAGTTCTTCCATGAGGAGGTTGGCGAACTCTGCATTAGCAGTGGGGGGCTTATCCACCGAAGGGGAAATCAAGCCGATAAGCAGGAGAGCCTTATGAACCGCTGCGCTTTCTGCATACACCCCAGCCTTTAGCTCCGATTGAAATTGTAGCGCCGACTTGTTTGTTATGTTCGCTCCCGAAGCGAGGAAGTGGATCAGCTCATCAAAAGTTTTCTCATTAGATACCTCTGGGGGCTGTTGTCCGTGGTGAACCTCGGTGTTGAGTAACCGACTAACCGCCTTACGGAGGGGAGCGTCCTTCTCAAGTGCAGCAATGACTGTCTCAAATTGGTTATCTAAAAATCCTTTCAGTTGGTTTTCAGGTATCGGCGGGAGCGGCTTCTCTCTCGGGGGGACGAAATTATCCTCTGCATTATCCTTGGCATCAAAGGCAGGGTCGTCCTGTATGTCCGTGTCAGGAGTGAGCATACTCACAAGATCCCTTGTTGCCCTCTTGGATCTTTCCGATTGTTGTTCTGCGAAGAAGCGTCCTTGCGTCTGCCTTACGTCAGTTACATAGAAGGGGAGCTGGTCAACCTCCTCCCCACTTTCTAATCTCTTAGCGTATTCATAAATCTTCGCCTGCATTTCGAGGCTCATCGCAACCGCTGTTGCTTCTGTGAAATCTTTATTGAGGTTCAGCGCATCATCATTGGTGATAATCCCCCTCATCATGGGGAGATCTTTCACAACCTTCAACAAGTGGGGGAGGGAAACTCTTCTCTTCGGATTGAAAGGGTTCTTAACTTTCGCTTCCGTAGTGAGGGTGGTGGTAGAACGGGCCTGATGGAGGCGAGTGATTAAACTTTTAATTACAGAGTAATCTGCCTCGTGATTCCCGACCCTGTTAAATGCAGTTTTCGCTGAGAGCAAGCCACCTGATACGGGCAGCATGATATCATCCACATAGGTCTGGTCCCCTATTGTTTTAAACTTGAAGGCTTTATTAACTTGAGGGTTGGAAACCATGTCCTCCTCAACGGGAATGGCGATGTTATTCTCCAAGAGGGTAAGCATCCCTATGGGGTCATTATTAAAAACCCCTTCTCCTCTGGAATTCAAATACACATTCCCCGCAGCAGCAAATGTCTTGGGGATTTTTGCTCCCCCCTTGGGCATTGCTCTTTTTATAACGGGGTATTTAGCCCTGATCATAGCAGCCAACTTTTGAGTCACCTGCTTCAAGTAGGATTTACTTGTGTTGGATATACTTATGCCGAGCTGCTCAAGCTGTGATGCGAGGATTGTGACGGGGAAGCCGTGCTCCGCCAGATCCTCCAAAGAAGATATGTCTTCATCTCCAATAGGCTGCGTGGTTGAGTCCTGAAGTTGTTCTTCTTTGAAAAGCTTTTCAACTACCCTCCGTTCGTGCGCCGCCTTCTCAGGAGATAACACACGGGAACTATTTTCCGCTTCGACCAACTCGTTAATCCCCCGCGTTAAGCGGTCACCTTCAGGAAGTTGTTGCAGCTCGTTGTTCCGTTCTTTCCAGAGAGCTTCTTTCCTATCTATATCCGATAAGGCGAACTTATATTTCTGCTCAGGGGTATGAACCACCGTTTTCGAGGGGTCGGGGTTACTAACAGCAACCTGTCCCGAGGTTGATTCCCCCTCGGAATCCTTCAGGATCTGTTGCACCGCTTCGCTAGAAGCTACCTCGGGGTCAATAGCTTTGGTTTTCTCGCGGGAACTCCCTTGGTTTGCTACCTCCTGATCTACCTTCTCTGATGTTAGGTTGCTGCCTAGTTCTAGTTCAAGTTGTTCAGCCGCCGCTGTGACCTCGGGGGTAGACTCGATCGAAGGTGCTTCGGACGAACCTGAACCTGAACTCTCTCCCGACTCCGAATCCTCTTCATCCTCCGTTGGTTCGTATTTATCTAAAATTGTTTCTACCTCTGCACTGGTTTCGGGGGCGGTCTCTTTAAGTTTCTTGAGCCGCGCTGACAATTTTTTATCCTTCGCCACCCTTGAGGTGTATTCTTTTCGGATCTGTTCTTGGAACGAAACAGCATCGCTCTGATTGAACAGCATCTTATTGGGGGTTATGTTCCTAGCTGTAGCCCCAGCAAGAGGAGCCCCCGCGCCCATGATCCCGCCGATCAGCGCAGCGTGGAATGCCTGTTCTACACGTTCTCTAAAAGAAGTGGTTTCATTTGCCCACGCATCCTGCACAAACCCGTTTACAAATTCATCCAACCCCTCCTCAAACCCCTCACCAACTACAGACCTACCAAGCTGTGCAGCGAAGCGACCGTAGTTCTTCCGCATTACTGACTTGATGCTATCCTTTAAAACTTTTTGGAATGGCTCATCAGCAATTTGTCTCCCGATAATATTTTGGGAAACCGCTTTCAGTTGCCTGTAACTGAGACCTTTCAAGTAGGCCGTCTCCAATCCCCCAAACTTTCCTCCCCCGATTGTCCCGAGACCAGCGGTAATAATCCCCGTGATAGTCCCCCCCACTAATCCGGCCCCGAAGCCTGCTTTGTGGGATTCCTCGCGAACACGTTCTGCATCCCAGCCCTCGTGCCAATTGCCTTTGGGATCTGTATGCATGGCAGTAAGCTTATCTTGGGTGGTTCTGAATACAGCACCGTAACTATTAATCCCAGACCTAGTAGCTGCGGGGACAAACTGCGCCGCACCGATACCTAAAGTTTTTCCTAGCTTACCATTGTATGCTTTTACCGCAGCCAATGTAGTTTCTTTGCTTACACCTTTTAGTGTCTGTGCTTTTAGTAGTCTGTCCGCAACCTCCTCTGTGCTTTCTTTGATTAATTTACCCGCTGCGTCTCTCGTTACTTTCTTCTTTAAAGCTCCCCTCGCTGCGGCAGAAAGGACGGATCTCGCTGCGGCTGTCGCAGAAGCCTTCGCACTAAAATAGGTGGCTGTTACTGCAGCGGATGAGCCCCCAGAAGGAACAGTTAACAGGGCGGCTCCGACAGTGATGACTGCATCGACTGCCATGGGGGCAACTTGTTCGCTAATCTCTTGCCCGAGACCCATCTCTATCCCCCAGATCCCCGCCATCTGTCGGTTGTGGGCTACCGATTCCGCATTACTAATAAGTCCTTCCTGTCCCCACCTCTTTATTGCGTCATCAACAGGTCTCCCTTTTACCAACGAATCGATGCTGAGGCCAATTGGCCCAGTCAAGAAACTACCCCCTATAACCGCACCCCCGTAATATAGAGTGGAGAAAGCGTGACCAACAGATGTCCAGAATCCCTTCGACTTAAAACTTACATCATCGTTTTTTCTGATAAAACTTTCGAGGATCTGGGTGTTGGTTAAACCTATTTGTGTTCCCTCGACAACTGCCTCCTGCCATTTCTCTCCCCATGTTCCGTCTTCGGATAAAGTGTCATTGTAAACATCCCACTCTTGCGCGACGACTAATTGCCGCCGCACATCTTCGGCCTCTATCTCGGCCTCAGAAAACCCTGCTTGGGTTAATGCTTTCCTAAAAAGTTCAGGCTTGAGTTGCAACTCACGTTGGACGAGAGCCCCGCTATATCTAGTTCTGATTACACCCTGTGCTAAATCCTCTTCTTCATCTGAATAAAGGAGGGAAGGTTCAAAATCTTCCCCGTCCCCATGCATCGCAAGTTTCATGGATATGTCGTGCACAACATCACCAAGCACCTCTTCGCTTAGTCCGGTCTCGTCAACCAGCCTGCGTATTAATTTGATTCGGGTTTCTTCTACATCATCTGCCGCGTCCTCAATTCTCTTCTCGTGTTCCAGCCTGTCCTCCGTTTCCGTCCACTCCTTATCATCGCCCGTCAGCGCGTCCCACGACATGCCGACGAATGTTCCGACCGCACCAAAGACACCCCCCACGTTTTTATACGCTTTGTCCCCCCATTCGTAAGATGTTCTTACTCCAAACTCTTGAGCTATCCCTTGGATCTGGGCACGCATTATTCTGCCAGCCTTACTTTTCTCCTCCAAGGCACTTAAAACGTCTGCCTCTGCATCCGATCGGGCTTCAAGTTCATAATACATCAGGGGATTATCCTTGGTCCCCGTGAAAGGTATAATGGTTCTCTTGCGCTGGAGTTCAAACAAATGGCGTGGGCGGATACCGTATTGAGCGGACGTTCTAATAACATCTTCAGGGGTTAGTCCTTCGGGAATTGGCCCCACGAGCACCTGCTCCTCTCCTTCTTCGTCTATGTAAGCAGCGGCAGGGATTTCCCCCCTCTCGAAAAGCGTAGTGTAACGCTCCTCTTTCCTGTTTCGGATAGCTTCATCCAACCCGACGTAGTCGTAGTCTTCAAGGATGTGAGTGTTATCATCAGCAGTCCCATCTTGCCCATCGTCCCCAGCCCTTAAATCCGCCAGCCCTACATAAGCACTTATAACTTTCAGGTCTTCTAACCCTTCCAGCGACCCTGTCTTAGCAAGTGTGTCCTCTTCAAAAGCCGTATCACCAAGGATGCCTTTAGCCTCTTCATAATGTGTGAGCGTATGGAGGGAACCTAACTTTGCATTTACCTCATCTACGTTCTCCGCTGTGAGTAGGTTTTTCTTGTTTAGTACTTGTTGGAGTTTGAATTGAAGTGTCCTCTCAACCTGAGGTGTGTATTGCCCCGCGCTTAAATAGGACTCCCTCAGAAAATCCACATAGCGTCCGTAACTTTCGACAGGATCTTCATAAACATTATCGAGGGACCATTCAGAAAAGGGAGTCTCAACAAGAGAGGGGGCGGATAAAGGAGCTGGTTTGCTTGGGTCTGACATAGCAGAAGCAGTTATGTTTTTTTAAATTGTGTTTTAGTCAATTGATCCGCCGACTGCGGAGAGTGCCGCATCCCTCTCCTCTTCCATGTCTTTGAACAGCTTTTGCCGGTAGTCATAAATTTGTTTTTTTATCTGGGAGGGGGTGCCCTTTAGGGCCGTGCCGTCGGGTAGCTTATACTTGTTGAGTTCGTTCAGCATTCCTAGCTTCTTCTCCGGCTCCTCTTCAGCCGCCATCTCTTTAGCGGCCTCATCCACGATCTCTTTTAAGTCGTCGAGGACTGCGTTAGCTCTTTTGTTTTTCGCGTCCAGAGAGGCTGAGATAGCAGACTTTTCTGCAGCAGTCTTCGCCTCAGTTGCCTCAGTCTCCGCTGTTTCATGCTCATCAAACCGTTGTTGGAGGGCGGCGGCGAGAGGCTTATCCTTCTGGCTCAACTCGCCATCATCATCTCTCATCGTTTCTATCAGATTATCAACATCCTCCTGATCCTTAGGCTTGTATGTTCTGCTATTAAGAAGATTGGCTATTGTCCCATGAGGATCTTTCGCTTGTTCTGCCGCGAGTTTCTTATCTTTCTTCGCAACCTTCGCTTGCTTCTCACCGAGTTTCGCAGAGTTGAAATCCTTCAAAGCATTGTAACTCCCCACCAATGCTGGGTTATTATCGAGAGTCTTCGCATTATCAACTGCCCAAAGGCTTAATTCTTGTGCCCTTTCATGGGGGGTAAGGTCGTCATGGGCTATCTCTGTAAGACCCGCTGTTGCAGCCTTTGCCTTCTCATCAAACTTCCGCTTCTTCCTCAGATCCTTCTTCTTTTGTTTTAGCTCAAACATCCCCGCCCTGTGAGCAAAATCAGAATTCCTCTGTTGGGTGAGATGGTTATTCAACTTCATCATCAAGTCCAACTGGGGGGCCAAGCGTGCGTCCTCCCGTTCCCCTAGGAACTTTGCCTCTGAAGAAGATAGCCCAAAGGTGTTTCTTTCGGGAGCTATGTCCCTATCAAAATCAAGCGGATCTGGCATGGCTATAATACTTATCTGTTGAGTTTCTTGCGGAGCTTCTGTTCAGCTTGCTGCATCATACGCAGTCCCAATTTCCTATTAACCTCCCGCGCTTCGCCGACGCGCTGTTGTTCTATCTCACTCTGTCTCCTGAATGCGGGGGTGGATATAGCTGGGGCATTGCTTTCGGGAGAGTCCGCCCAATTAGCGGCGACTCTTTCCGCAGCCCTTGTGAATCCTTTTTTCCTAAGCATCTCAGCTTTCCTCAGTTCGCTGCGGCGCGAGTGCAGCTTCCGCGTCTTCCCTAGGCCGCTGACCTTGTCGTGCTCGGCATACCAAGCTTCATAATCAGCATCACTTTTTTCCTTCTCTTCCTGTCTCCCCTGCAATGACGCTCGCTCTTCATCCAATTCTCTGTCGAGGGACTCCTCATCGATCCCCAGTTTCTCCATACCAAAAAGCTTTAGCTTTTCCTCGGCCTCTTCGGGGTTGTCAATTTTACCCGCCTCAACGTCCCTGTAAAATTTACCCATCTTCCTCCTATATTTTCTCCTCGCACCGATTACTTCACTCGCGCTGGCATTATCCACCCCGCTTTCACCTCCCAGCATACTTAAAAGACTCTGTTGGTAATGACCCTTCTTAAAACCCTTGAGCCTTTTCTCTGTTTCTGCTTGGTCGCCAAGTGCAACCTTCTTACCAAAAACCGTGCTGATAGCTTGACCGCCGCCTTCCACAACACCCCCACCAAACTGCCTTACTTTGTTATAAATATCCGTCCATGCCGAATCCGTTATATATCCTTTTGGTGTGTAGCCCGCCATAGCTTAAAATATACGGGTTGTCGGGGCAAAAGTCAATCCATGAGGGTAGCCTCAGAATTTTGGAGAGCCCCCGACAATGTCTTTATGGTCGTCCTCTTGCGATATGTGTGTGAACCATCATCTTCTGGGGGGTCAACGGCTACTAAACCTAGTCTCTGACGGGCGCAATCCAGCGCCAAGAAAGCGGCATCTGCTAAATCAGGGCTCCTCCCAAACCTCGCTTTATACTCTGGCTTGGACTCAATCTTCATTCGTAGCGTTGATCCTTTCACCATATCATAGTTCCTCCCCGTTATTTCTTGGGCTAAATCAGAGTTAACTCCAAAGATTTGACGAGTCCTCATCAATTCTTTTCCCACAAACCACAGCTCAGAAACACGGTTTACATATAACTCGGTGCCCACCAATTTACTATTAGCACTAACCCGCTTATCACTAGCTTTCCCCCCGAAAGAAATCCGCATGAATTTATTAGACCACTCCCCCGCCAGCACATCACAAAAGGGAGCCCCCGCCCCAGTGGCGTCAACGCTCACATTCTCTGGGAGTATCTTCAAGCGTTCGCAATGGTCCTTTATCTGCCTTACAATCTGGTAAGTCCTCGGCACTGCCTTGTTTGTCGCATCGTCATTGAGATGTATAGCGGAACAAAATTCTAGAACATAATGACCCAACACATTATACCCACACTTAGCGGTGTATATGATCGTCCGGTCACCCCCATTAGTAAAGGCGGGGTCAATACCACACAAGCTGGTGGGGGTGCCTTGCCAGTCCACTGGGTTTAAAGCCCCACTTGTAGTTAGTTCATTCTCTGAGTAAATGCCTGTAGTCTCATCGCTATCAAAGAATACAGCACGGACCATCCGCATATAGCCTCGGCTCTCAACCCCAAGGAGAGCTTTGTCTTCATTTAATTTTTCCTGTGTGGGTAGCCATGGGTAAATAGTTTCCCCAGCCAAAATATTTGGGGATCGTTCCCCATCCAAACGTAAATACTTACCGTGCCATTTAGTTTCCCATTCGTCTGCGAGGTTGGTGTCCACACTATCCCACCCATCTTTAGGGGTAGCCCAGACTCCGAAAGCATCGAAGCGGCTATTAGGATTGGACATACCGATCATTTGGAATGAGGGGTTTTTAGACAGGTTTGTCAGACCCGCTTGTAAAATAGCCTCGGACAATTCCGATAGCTCATCCCCAATAAGAATCACCCTCTTTTGCTTGATGCCGATGAACTTACCTACTGCTTCTTTGGTCTTGCTCTTTTCTGCGGAGATCAAAGAAATTCCCGCTCGTTCTATCAAAATATCTTTTTCGTTTACATAAGATGCGTTGCCGATTGAATCCCGAATCTTGATTGGTGCATCATCAATCACGGACAGTAGAGACATAACACTACCCCAAATACGCTTTCTGGCTTCACGAAGCGTGGTGGATGTCATAAGAACAAGGGTGTCCTGTGGTTGGCTCAACCAATTTATGATCCCCCATGCAGCCATTGTGTGACTCTTTCCCGATGAAGCACTTCCCCCTACCGCTAGGTATTTATTTTCTAGGGCAGCGCGGATCATTAACTCAGCCCAAGGATGCTTGACCATTAATTTTTCGGGGAGATCATCCCTATTCCACAGCTCGTCGCACAGTCTCCAGAAATAATATTCCCTAATGACAGCTTCTTCATGGTTAGCGAACCCATAGAGTAAAGCAGTTAACAGACTTGTTGGGGGTATTTGAAACCCACCCACATCCATCCGCTTTGTTTCAGGATCAATATAAGGCTCCAGTAACTGCTTGCTCCTTGTATCCTTTAAAGACATAAGTATATTAAACAATAGAGCTTAAAAGCATGGGTAGCAATTCCAAAGAAGAAATTCAAGAACGGGCAGTCCAGATGTATCACAAGGATTGGAAAACATCTGCTATTGCAAAAGAACTAGGTGTACATTCAGGAACCATCCGAAGGTGGTTCAAAAAAAGAGGTATACCAGCGAGGAACGAAGCGGGTTTAAAACCAGAGGAACAGGTGGCCCCAGATAAACTAGCACAAGATATCGAACAGAACCTAGAAAACATGACGGATGCCGCTGTTATGGCGGCTAAACATGACGCACGCCTAGAAGAGGATAAAGCAATGATGGAAATCGCGGAGAGCCAGAGCACCCCTGCGGCGAAGTATCAGCACTATATGGCAGCAGCAGCAATTAAACTCGCCCGAGATGGTATGAAGAATGTGCGCGGTCCAAGAACGGTGAAGGAGTTGTCGGAGCTAGACCAACTCATCCGCAGGAATTTGGGGCTGAACTCAAAAGCACCTAACGCCGCCAGTAAGATGCAGATCGATATATCTATCTTGAACAACAGGAAGGCAGATCGGGGCAGAGGGGCAATCATAGACATAGAACCCAATGATAAATAACTTTGATAACTTCTCATGGGACTACAACGCAGCGGACGACCCCTACGCTAAAAGGAGTGCGTCTAGCTTTCCTACAGGTGGGGGCGGTAGCGTAGGCCCGAAAGAACCTTGTTACACAGAAATCGTTTTCTTCCACCAATTAGAGGAGGCTCTGCTCGGAGTAGTCGAACATACGCTCGGACCTCCTGTGGCTTGCTACAGTAGTTCTATTGCTTTGGCTATTCTACAACAGGAGCATGGGCTGACCCCAGAGGACGCACGCTTTGCTTTAACCCAGCTCATAGATTGTGATCTCGGCCCAGCGGCACCGTGCTTCCTAGATACTTCCATCGTAGAAAAGGAATGACCCTGTTTAAGAACAAAGAGCTAGTGCATGATCCTAAAGTTCTCATCCGCCAAGAAAACTCAACCAAGGATGACTTCTCATTTGTGGTGAGACAATTGGAGGGGGGTTTTTACAGAGTCATCCCGAGTAATGCGAAGGAGGTTTCGTTCCTCCAAGGGTTGAAGAAGAATGTATTCATATACTCTCCCGCAGAGGGGGACGGTCTTATAGTTACACTGAATCTGTTTTGATTATCGGCATTGATAACGGGCTGGACGGGGGGCTTTGCGCCATCTCCCGATGCAGTGGTAGTGTCATAGATAAAATCGCAATGCCCACCAAGTGGGTGAGCAAGAAGCGAGAGATTGATGTGGCCGTCATCAAACAGTGGATTCTAGATTTGAACACCCCCTTCGTCCTTGCTGTAGAAGAACCACTAGTTCACGCGAAAAGTTCGCAGGCCGTGCGCTCCATGGCGTTGAGTTTTGGGAAGCTCATGGGGTTGGCGGAGTCCCATGGGTATGAGACCTTCAGAGTCTCTGTGCACAAATGGCAAAAGATCATGCTCGGTTACAGGCCAAAGGGGATGACCAAAAAAGTTGCCCTCGTTAGAGCCGAGGATTTGGCCCCACAGGAGAACTGGCTCAAAAATAAGCGGTGTCGGAAACCCCACGATGGTATGGTAGACGCCTTTTTGATCGCTCGATATCTGTGGGGATTGAAAAAACTTGAACAAACTGTTTGACCACAAACGGTGGGTGGGGCATGGTTACCGCCATGCGATCACCGGACCACAAAGAGAGAGGACACGCGGAGTTCTCCCCCAGCAGCCTCAAATACTGTGCGGGATGTGCTGGTTATAAAGGACGGGACGGATCATCGGCAGCAGCCGAGATGGGGACAAGAATCCACGAAGCCCTTGAGATCACTGACTCGTCTAACCTTCAGTCAGAAGAAGAAGTTTCCATCTTCCACGAGATCCTAAACGATCAAGATGAGTATCTCCAGAACTACGGTCAGCCTCAAGAGAGTTACAAAGAGATACTTCTGGATATCGCCCTCACGGGAACATCTACTTATGGGACATGCGATTTGTTAAATGTGTATGAGGGCACTAAGGGGGTGTTGATCGATTATAAAACGGGGATCTCCCAGATCGACACCCCCGACAAAAATTGGCAAGCAAAGGGTTACACAGTTGGATGCTTCCAACGCTTCCCCGACCTTGAGACAATTGAATTCGTTTTCTTCGTTCCGCAGCGGAATGAAATTCTCTCCCACACATTCAACCGCTCCGACTTGGAAACTATGGTCGAGGAACTCTCCGAGGTAATTCTCCGAGCGGAAGAAGTGAGACCTAAATGGGACGAAGGAGCCCCCGATCTTTCAGACCTTACCCCTACCGTGAATTGTAGGTTCTGTAAATTTGAGGATGTGTGCCCTGCGTTAGGGGGGCTAGTGGTTGAAGTAGCAAAGAAGATCAATCCGCGAATGCCAGATGTTGATATAGACTCAACCGAAGATCCAATGGTTGTTGAGCAGTTGTGGGCAATAGCGAATATAGTTACCAATTGGGCGGCTGGGTTTAAAAAACGTGCCGTCGGTTTAGCTAAGGACGGGATGGAATTTCCAAACCTGCAACTGAAGACAACAAACGGGGCCAGAAAAGTAACCGACAAAAGTAAGTTCTTAGAGGTCGCCTACTACTATGGGCTGGATTCAGAAGCAATTTTTAAAGAGCTTAACATCCCTCTGGCGAAGATAGCAAAAGCTATCGGGGATAAAGCGGATCGTGGTGAGAAACGAAACCTCACCAATGCCTTCCTCGATGAGGTGGAAACAAAGGGCATAATTGAAACATCTCCCCCGCGACACACATTGTCGTAGGGAAAACAAGAAACAAGAAACAAGAAACAAGAAACATGAGTGATACTACTGAGCTTGCAAAAGCACCTGTTAACGCGCTGTCTTCATCGTCAGCACTACCATCAACTGTTGAACACAGTGACATCGACATCCCCCGCGTGAATGTCGTACAAAAAACCTCCGACATCACTGGGCCTGATGGGGAGCCAGCTCCATATGGGGCTCTCGTACTGGATAAGAGATTTATCCTAGCGGCCCCAGAAGAAGACATCAAAGTTGTTCCCCTGATCGCAATGAAAGCATGGCGTGAGGATGTTCCCTTTGATTCTGACGACATCCCCAGAATCGCTAATTCCATTGAGGAGAAGCACGCGCTGGGTTTGGACTCTGAATATCCTATCCTTGAATTTGCAGAGATCACTCTCTTGTTCAAAGGCGGGAAAGAAGACATCGAGGCATTTCCATTCCCTCTGGGTAAAGGCAATTATGCTCTCGGGAAAATTAATGTCGCCAAGGATGCCTATCGGCTGACCTTCAAAAGGTTGATCACGTTCGCTAGGTTCAATGGGGATACCCCGAGCTACGCACGGTTGTGGAAGTTCAAATCCACATCCATCACCCGTGGTAAATACAGTTGGTTCGCACCTAGTCTCTCCATCACAGATGAAGCGCCTAGCAAAGAAGTCCTGTCTTTCGTGGAGAATGTTGTCGGATAAAGCTTATGTCATCCGAAACAACATTGAAACTCGACCCTAAGTTGGTCTTTGAGAAAGAGATAATAGCCACTAAGGAAACCATTAAGAAGCTGGAGAAAATTGTAGACAACTCCAACACGGCATTAGTGGCGACCAAAATACTATTGAGTGGTCTTGAGACTAATCTGAAGTCCCTTCCTGAACAATCGGAGATCTCTCTGGTAGTAGAGGAAGAAGCTGTCCCAACACCTGACAGTGTCGGGTAGGCAATGCGGCGGCCTGTTGGATTGGGCTGGTTATCAAATGCGCCTGTGGGTAATCGCATAAAAGCCCACCTCCTCTTCCCCGCTCCTGTAGGGCCACTGCCAGTCTGGAAACAGTCGTTGGTTCTAACAGGAGCGGGGTTTTCCTTGTAACATTATGAATAAAAAAAATATCTACGCTGTAGATTTCGAGACTTACTACGACAAAGAATGCTCAATCAAAACCTTGGGGGCATTGGGCTACTTCAGCCACCCCAGTTTTGATGCTTACATGGTCTCAGTGGTGGGCACTGAAGGAACTAATTTCGTGGGGCACCCCAAAGATTTTGATTGGGATGTTCTGAATGATGGGGTTGTCCTGTCCCACAATGCGAGCTTTGACGAAACCCTCTACCTCTATGGGGTTGAGAGAAAATGGTGGCCCACATGTAAACCCGCCGAATGGCATTGCACTGCAGACATGGTGGCCTATTTCAAATTACCTAGATCTTTGAAAGGGTCCACTGGCGTGCTCTTTGATCTCACCGTTGATAAGAGCACCAGAGATAACATGGCGGGTAAACGGTGGGAGGACATGACTGAGGAATTCCGCGCAGAGGTGAGCGAGTATGCTTTAAAGGACAGTGTGCTATGTCTGCGCCTATGGGAGACTTTAAGTGAAGATTGGCCTACGTTTGAGAGGGAGATCAGTCGAGCCAACCGTAAGATAGTGCAAACAGGGATACCCATCGACGAGGATCTCCTAAAGAAACAACGGGAAATTATAGCCGAAGCACTATATGAAGCTGAGGAAAACATCCCTTGGATGGGGGAGAAGCCCCTGCTTAGTAGGGCCGCGTTCGATGAACAGTGCCTTCTTGTGGGGATCACACCCCCCGTCAGTCTGTCTGAGGCTGATGCAGAGTCCCAAGAATGGGTGGAGTTCCACAGCAAGCAGCACAAGTGGGTGGGAGCTGTAAAAAATTGGAGAAGGATAAATTCACTCAAAAAGAAACTAGCGAGTTTCGACTATGCCACAATGCCAGACGGCAGATACTACGGAGGCTGCATGTATTTTGGGGCGCACACAGGCCGCTTTAGTGGGTCGGGGGGAAACCTCAATCTCCAGAACCTGCCCAGAAAGGAGCTATTCGGAGTTAACCTGCGCCACCTCATCTGCCCCCCGCCTGACAAAAAATTGATCGTAGTGGACCTATCCCAGATTGAAGTAAGAACACTTTGCTGGTTAGCTGGGGATCGGGAAATGCTGGACGAAATTGAAGCAACTGAAGATATCTACGAAGCATTTGCAATAAGGTTTGGTATGTGGAATAAAGATGATGGTATCCTAAAGAAGGAAGATCCTGCCAAACGCCGCAACGTAAAGACAATGGTTCTGGGGTGTGGCTACGGAGCGGGAGTCTCGCGATTCGCGACAATGTCGGGGATCACTGAAGAGGAGGCGTCAACGCGTGTGGGAATATACAGAAACCAGATGAACAAAGTTAAGGCTCTGTGGTATGCATATAACGGGGACATAGAGGGCTCCTACGAGGCAAGTAAACACGCCCCCACTGAACTTACTGTGGATCTCCCAAGTGGGAGGATTCTTAACTATGGGGTTTTGCGTAGGTGGTGTGAGGATGGTCGGAACCACTACACTACGTCGGTCCCAAGGCACGGTAAAAATATCACCGTCAGACTTTGGGGAGGGCTCATAGCCGAGAACGCATCCCAAGCATTAGCGCGGGACATTTTTTCTGACATGCTGCTGCGGGTTGAGGCCGCTGGGTATAAGATTATCATGCACGTTCATGATGAACTTGTTGTAGAGGAGGACGCGGATAAAGCACAAGAGGCGCTCGACAACATCACACGCATAATGTCGGAACCACCAGAATGGATACCAGACATCCCCCTTGACGCTGAAGGGTCAATACTAACACGTTACGACAAATGAAATATAAATACATCAAAAATCTTAGAGCTAAAGCCTGCACGGAGTGTGATGACATGTCACAAATCTCGGCAGACCCCAAACCGAAATTCAAATCTAAGGCGTTCTTCAGAGAGTGGTGTGCTAAAAAAACTACGAAACATGTGTTCTTTAGTCTGGCAGAAGGGCGGAATCCCCGTGCACGTATAGAGGGGGAGAATAAAGTATCCAAAATATACGGGATCAATGCCGACTTTGACGCCCCAGTAGACTGGTTGAATGTGGATGATATCATCGCGGCTAAGTCGGTCAAATGTATGCCCTCCTTCAGATCGAAGACGAACAGCGGTTACATCCGATTGGCCTACGAATTTGAAGAATGCGCGTCGATTCACCACACGCTGTATGCTCAATTCATGAAGGAGCTAAAAAGCATACTTCAATTTGATAAAGTTTTTGCGGGTTACGATACGAAATCAGAGAATGCCTCCCAGTATTTTGAACTGGGAGAAGACTGGGTGAAGTTAGGGGGTAAGGTTCCCAGTGCGATAGTTCAGACGGCTATCTTCAAAGCAGCTAAAGCAAAGCCCCCTCAGTCTTCGGACACCTCTATACCCATGGAAGTCATAGCGACTGAAGTGGAGAAGAGATTCCCCAACAGGTGGGTGGGTGATTTCGAGCTAGGCTCAAGGGGGCCGCTGTTTTGGATAGATGATGGGATCGATCGTGAGGGTTGTAAGGTTTACGAAGATGGCATGGTTGTCTACTCGGACAGGGACTACGGATGGAAAACTTGGAGAGATATCTTTGGGCCAGACTTCGTTAAGGAATATGAACAACAGAAGATGGGTGACCTGCTGGACGAATACTGGTTCAATGGGAAACAATTCTTCAAACTACTACATGGGACTTCGAAGCCTATCCCCCGAGACCAACTAGTTCTAGAACTCCGTCAGCGGGGATTCAGGTTTAAACCAAGAAAAGGGGAAAATATCTCAGAAGTAGAAAATTCCATCCTCGTTATCAGTAATCAAAACAGGATAGACGAAATTGCCCCCGTAGTTTTTAGGAGGCACAAAAGGGTTGTGAGCTTTAATGGGTTGAGGATTTTAAACTCCGCCACAGTAGAGCCCATAAACCCTGCCGAAGATGGGGACTTTTCAAACTGGCCTTTTCTCCGAGAGTTCTTTGACCAATTCTTTGAAGACTCGACCAATGTAAAAACGAAATACTACTTCTTCGCATGGTTCCAAAGATTCTATAAAGCTTTCCTGAATAACAAAGAAGATCAGGGGCAAGCCTGTATATTGGTAGGTCCAGCAAAGAGGGGCAAAACATTACTATCCAACAAAATAATCGCTGCGGCAGTAGGGGGTTATGCCGACGCTAGTGATTACCTGTCTGGGGGGACTAAGTTTAATAAGGATTTGGGGCGTGCCGCCGCTTGGGTTATCGATGACACAGTTAGTGCGGCCTCTTTCCAAGACCAGAGGAAGGCGACGGAACTAATTAAGCGGGGAGTCGCCAACCCTAAGATCCAGTTCATGGCGAAGTATGCTGATGCCGTTACCCTCCCGTGGGCGGGGCGCATCATCGTAAGTCTGAATGATGACGCTAATAGCATGAGTGTTATCCCGACTCTCGATTCAAGCAACAAGGATAAAATCATGGCCTTTAAAGTCTGCAGTGAACCCTTCCACTTCCCCAACAAGGAAACCCTAGAGGAAACCATCACAAGGGAGTTGCCCCACTTCTTAAAATGGCTGCATGATTGGAAACCCCCGTCAGAAGTATTAGATGATGATAGGTTTGGAGTGGTAAGCTTCATCGATAAAAGTATCGCTTACGCCGCTTATGACAATTCCAGTAGGTCTCAGGTAGCGGAACTCGTGGACTTCTTCGCCAAAGCTTGTAGGACACAAAATTCTGAACTGAGGCAATGGAGGGGAACCATAACCGAGTTCCAAGTAGCCATACATGCATACAACAATGGGCGGTCTCTGGGCGCTTCAAACAAACTAGAATTTGTGAGGAACGGACTATCGCACCTAGAAGATGCGGGGAGATCAAACACTGGAATCCGCCCCATTAGATCCATCGGGAAGGGTAGCGGTAAGGTGTGGATAATCGATGTTAGCCCTCCCTATGATATCGACCACGAGGACATCAAAGAGAGCTTGCAGGCCGCAGGGCTGAAATAGGTAAGTGGTAACCGTCTACTTTGTAAGTAAACCCATAATCATCTGGGTCACCACGCCGCTTGTATTCACCATGCTTCTGTATCTTGGACCCTGTAGCCCACCCCAGTAACCATGCTCTGGTGAAGTCCTTCCGAACGCGGACAAAAAAGTAGGCTCGTGCTGGGAGTTTCTTCCCCTCACTACAATTAACAGACGCTGTGTAATGGGGCTGGGGTTTACCCGCACAACTCTTGGATTTAACATCTATGGTGCGATTGCCTATTTCGTAGTCGTGGGTATATATCTTGTCCCCCACATAACTGGCTTCAGGATACAGGGTCTCGAAAGCAACTTCCCCAAGGAACCCCGTCATTCTCCCCGCCCCGCGAGTAAAAGAATTAGGTAAGACACCTAAGTTTTCGCTCCGTTCAAACGCAGTTTTTATGTTGTCACTATTAGGTGTGAACAACAACATTCCCTTAGTCCGAGAAAACTGTGGGGGCAATTTCTTCCGGCTCATCCCTTACCTAGTCGTTTTAATAAACGCTCGTAGGCGGGAAAGAAGATTTCATCCATGCAGCGCACCACGGCCTCTTGCTCATAGGTCTCGCAAAAACCGACACCCGATATGCAGAGGCTAGCCTCCAGCAACTCGTGCCGTAGTGTTTTTAACAATGCCCCATCATCCAAACTATCGGACAATATGATACGCTTCCGTTCATGGCTGTAATACCCATAGAGATCCTCATCGCTGAGATTCTCTTGAGTTATCTTAACAGTCTGACCTGCGATGCGTATCGTTTTGGGGATGCTCATGCGCCATAAAAATTGTTTATCCCCCGCGCATATACCGCTGCTAGCTTGCCCACATCAGCCTGAATGAGGCTAACGTCGGAGTAACTGGACCCAAAGAAGGGCTCGGCTATGCAGGCGTAACAGGGCGTTGATCTCAAAAAAAGCGCCCCCCGTTGACCTTTACCACGAGGCTTAACTCCACGAGAAGCTAACTCAGGGTAGGCCGCATCCATCTCTTCTTTTAATTTCGTAGCAAGGCGCTTCCCCCCGCAACTAGATTCCCAGTGCAGCCACTCATGCCCAGTTGCTTTCGGGGAGGCGGCATTAAAGTGGAGTTCTATACACGCGTCTACTTTGTCCTCCCGCATTTTATTGGACAGGAAAGTCATTGCCCCCACATAGCTAGAGGCTTTGTAATCGTCGTATATCCTATAGGGGACTTTAAGGAGGGGTGTGATGAGGGGCAGGAGGTTTGTATTAAAACCATATTCACTAACACTATCGGGACCGACGGTATAAGCACCGCTGTCCCCCCTTCTACTATGCCCCACTGCTAGACCGATCATTTCTTTTTATCCTGTAGGTAGTATCTCCCGTCATCTCTTTTTACGAACTCCCTACCTTGTGACGCTTCATATTCAATGGCTTCTTGAATCGAAGGGTGTTTCATCCCCTTTAAAAGCATCTTCGTTCGAGGGTCAATACTACCCTTGTGTTTAGCCCACTCATTTTCTTCAGGATGCCACACCCACGCCTCAAATGCTCCGTCATTAAACTCGTCAGGAACTGGCCCTGCGGGTTTTGTCATTGGTCTGGGCATCGTTAGAGGCATTAGCTCTGCAAGCTCTGCCCCCGTAGCTTCGTCATACCCATCTGACTCGGGATCAAACGCTAACCTCTTCTCGACTCTTTCTGTAAATGATTCAGGCACGATTCGTTATTTCTTTTTCCTGTACTTAAAAAGTAAACGGTAAAGAGACACAACGGCCACCGCGATACCGAGGACAAGAGACAATATACGAAGCCAATACTCCATCTGCTCTTGAAGGGACGCAGCCACAGCGATTGTGGGGGCCATCGTTCCTAAAAAGGTGTCTATTAGTTTAGATTGAAACATCACTTATCCCCTACAATGAGTGCGCGGCGATATGAATAATCGCTATGAAACCTGTGATCCTTCCGCCCAACCAGTCTTCCCTCCTCAAACCAATACTCCGTCCCCCGAACTAACGTGATAGTCGGCGGATCATAGAGTGCGCTGTCGTTCGCGGTCGAGTCGTTTACCCAATCGGTCGATACGCAGCTTTGCAGAAGGAGTGCCAGCACGGGCAAGCTCATCAATTTCATCTTCAATTTCATCTATATAACGTGCGTTCTTCAACTTCATATACGCCACGAAAGCTTCTAACGCGGCGGTTATTAAACGCAGGACGCGCACAACTATTTGTCTTTAGCCTTTCCCACATTCAGGGCGAGCCACTCAACGAGGATGTATAGCTTTCGGACAAGGCTGTCGTCTTTCGGGGTAGGGGTTAAAGCGCAAATAGCCGAAGCTACCGCAACTACGGATGTTATAACGGCGATGACACCATCGCGGTTCTCACTGAAGTATTGAATCATATCACTCATAAGTTTTTATATTACATTTGGTATACGTGAACCCGTGCCAGTTGGGTCAAATTGTAGAGTGGGTTTGGCTCCCCCACGGTAGGCGTCCATCTCTTCCTCAAGGAGTTGTTTACATACTCCCCAATGGTAATTGGCTCTCTCTAGATCAGCATTATCTTCAGCAACACTCCCCAATAAGGCGTGCTTAACTGCGTTCATATTGCTTGGTCTAACTACGTCTGATGTGTTTATCAGCGGTTTAAATTTTCTTTTTACCAGAACCCTAAGAGTCTTTGAAACAGTATCGGAAGGATCATTCCCAAGACGGTAGCGGCGATAAAGGTTTACTTTATTCGCCTCTTGAACGGTCCCTAACTCAAGGGTGTCGGCGCTGTCTGCGGTGTTTATCGCAGTTATTAGAACGGGGGCGGACAAGGGGGAGTCCCCATTACGAATCTCCGTGATAGTTGAAAAGATAGTGGAGGATGTAACAGTGGCGGATGCCGTGTCGAGGTTGGGCTCAAATGTCGCCATGACAGGAGTAGAAGCATTGTTCAGTCCTGTTACGGTGATGAAATTGTTGCTGGTTCGTGGTATTTGCGTTGCGGGGCTAATAGCACTAACTTCGATGTTGTAGGTTTTGGTGGCCTCTAGCTCATTCACAGTGGGCACAAGTCCATCATCGATGATCCCGTAATTATAGAGGGTAGTCCCGTCCGTATTCCGCCCCGTTAAACGGTAGTCGTGGAATCGGGCGCGTGCTTTTGCGGGGTCATTATCAATTAGGACAGAAACAACAGCTTCCGCATCGTCCGGTAGGGTGAAATTACTATCCGTTGTAGAAATAGTAGTCTCGTATAAAAGATCTTTCCACATCCCCATCGCAAACAAGCGTGGGAGAATAAGGTTCAACTCCTGAATGAAGGAGGAACCTACAGTTTTATATTTCGAGAGAGCTTCTTCAACCCCCGCTACGGTTAGAGTAGCCATAACTAATGTTAATAGCTAATAGGCCCGAGGTCAAGATATCAACTTTTATCAAAGTCTTTTGATAGAGCGTTATTCTTCTGGTTCTGGGCACCCCTCTTCTGTTGGACATGCAACTACAGATAAACCACTGTCACCCATTTGTTCAGCAGGAGCAGTCAAGAATTTATGATCGGTCCCAGTTGCTTGGTAAACTGAGACCGAACCAGCCGCGCCCGAAACAACTGTAAAATCTGTATGGGATACATTCGTAACAACACTAATGGGGCTTAACCCCGTAACAACAGAAGCTGAGGTTAAATCTTTAAGAACAGTTTGTGTGGTAGCTCCTGTAATACCTGTGGTCTGCTGCACATCGCAAAGGGCCGTTACAGTGGCGGGAGGGGTTCCACCAGAGCCCGCTTTTGCCTGCCCCAACACCCAGTAATAATCGGTAGCTACGACGGAGCCACTGTCTATCGTCTGACACATTAGTTCAATGTAGCTTAAATTTTTGTGGGCACCCCCTCTCCACATGGTTGCATCACTGGAACCATCCTTCCACCCGCTGACCGTATTCCCAGTAAGGGAGTCACTCGCCACGTTCCCCGTCACAGGAGTAGCACTCGCCGCACTCCCCGAAGAAACGGAAACCTCATTTACAACAGCAGTAGTGGTCGCAGAAGTAAGAACAGAAACTGGCGTTAACTCACGGTTTACTAAGGTGTGGCAACTTAAATCAGATAAGCACCTAACTAAACCATCTTCAACGATCCCGACGCCATGCGTCCCTATCTTCCAATGCCTATTACACCCGTTACCATAAATCTCAATCTCGTCCCCATTGGTCTCTACTTGGACTTGGGCCTCACCAGAAAAGGGTGCGGATAGTCCATCTTGCCCCTTCTCGATGAGCGTTCGTAGGTTCTTGAAGTCAGTCCCTATGGTGTAATCTTTGTATACCTTCTGCCCGTTACCCACATTGTAGAGAGCGTTATAACCTTTGATCCACCACATGGGGCCGCGATGCCCCTCTAAGCCACCCCACAACTTTGTTTGTCTATGGGGGTCTACTGTGTTATCCCAAAAGTTGCGGTATAGCTTACGGTCTTTAATCCAGAATAATGGGATGTTGTATGTGCCTCCTACGCCATTCCCACCGTTCTCATCAGGCAATACAAAATGGATGGAGGCGGGAACTTCATCCCCTTCTGCCATTAACAGGATATACTCTGAAATCACCTGACCGTGATCGTTGGTTCCAAATTGGGAATACACAACACAGTTGTCAGTGACTTCGATAGTCAGTGGGGAAAGCTTCCTTATGCTTACCGATCGAGTTAGGGGGTGTATTTCATAAAGATTCGCCTGAGTTACACACACGGTCATATCGCTATCAGGTTCAAAGCGATAGGGTTCGTGCTCCTGACGATAGCGAACATCTAAGTGGGGGACTTCTCTGCCTGCTTCTACAGTTAATCCCCTAGCTACACCCAGACCTGCCCCAAGGACAGCAGGAACAAGGTCGAATGGGGGAGCCTTGGTTATTTCAGGAGAAGGGACGCTCGTATCAGGTTGCGGCTGCTCCCCGACTAGCTCGTCCAAACCCTCTTCAATAGACTCATCCATCTACTCAAATGTGGGTTTGTATGCGGTCCAAGTGGTTCTTACATAACCACCACGCGCAGTTTCCTGCTGGTCCCGAACAACAAGTGTGTCGGGCCATGCAGGTGGGGATGTCACGGGTAAATTCTTTATGTAAGCGGAATACTTATAAACAGGGTCCACCGTCCCCGTAGTACACGCAAGGAACCCCCCGTTCATTAAGCAGGGGGGAATTTGAATACGCACATAGGGAGTCCCGAAAGTGAACGATTGAGGCTGCATCGAAAAAGATTCAGGCGTTCCCCCATTAGAGTCGGCCCATTTATTAGCGGACCACTGCACCTTAACGTCTACTTTGCACGGCCCCTGATAAGCCTCGGGGTTCATGTGGTATTCGGGGAAGGCTAACATTTGACCGTCGTGTCTCTCCCAAGCAACAACATTGGCTGACTCCAAGACAGGGGGCCATGAATGATCCATCGAAGTGGAGTATTCATCCACTAAGATGTTGTCAGTTCCTTCCCCTGCTGTCCCAGCTATAACTTCCTTCTTGGTAACTTCAAACCAGTCTGTAGAAATTTGCCGCCCCTCTCTGTAAGAAGCCACGCGATTTGCAGCGTCTTCGACTACTTCAGTCTGCCAGTAATCGTTATCGGAATCTACCACGAGGGCGTCAATCGTAGCTCCCGCATCGGTTGGTGTCTGGCCCGTGTAGAAATAGCTGACAGTGCTCTTTAAATTTCTATGGGATAGATCATCCCAATTTAAAGACTCAATGTCTTCGGGAACAAAATAGCTCCGCTGCTCTACCACAAAGATCCCATCTAATTCCCGATCCCCTATCCGCTTCTGCTCGCGCCCCATCAGGATGTAGCCCTTCCCTGAAAAATTCGCCCCCGAAGGGGAGGTGGGCATCGCTACCCCCGCTGTAAGCGTTGCGTCATCTTCAGTAAAGGATGACCTTAGATCTACATAAGTCCTGACAACAGTGTTGAACTTTGTCTGCCCCAAGCTGGCTTGAGAATATTCAAAGTTGTATTCATCCTGTGATGATCTCGCATTTACATAATAGTAGTAATAAAGCTGCCCCGTAGGGTCCGCTTGTTTTACATGTGCCAAAACATGATCAGGAAAGTTTACTGTGTCGGGGTGGACTGTGCCATAGACGGGAGGAACCTTTCCAACTCTCTGAGCGTCTACCGTCTCATAGAACAATAAGTCCTGCACATTCGGTGATACGAATGTTAGAACTGTTTGCCGCTGAGGGCTAGGATGCTGATTCTGTTGGACAGGCATTACTCACTAGCCTCATCTGTTTCCTCATCAGAGGTATCATCCTCTTCAGAGGGAACGTAGAGGGCCATAAGTTTGCGCTTAAAATGCTCGGCCACACTTGAAATCTTCAAGCCCCCGCTGATGGGGTTTTTTACAGCGATGTCAACGAGCTGCAATAATGCGTTTCTTTCTCCAACACTTAGTTCCATTTCTTCATTCATAGTTAATTGAAAGTAGTTTCGGGCGGGGGTTTATTCAAGGTTTTTAATCAAAAATCTTGCCTCGCTAATTCGGTCTCTTCTATCTCGTTGTACAACACGTAATTGGGATACTGGTTGGCATCCCAATATTGTTTTGCGCTATCATAATCATCAAAATGTTCCTCCGTTAAGTAGTGATCCGAGTCACGATTGCCTTCGGCATCCATTGTATACTCAACCAAATCCACATAAAACCCCACCATAGGGGATCTGCGTGGGTCGCAAACCTTTATTTCCCAAACGTATTCCTTAGTCATCAGTCTATAGACCGTAGTAGTCGTTTATGTTCTTTTCAATGACCGTTCTCTTGGGGCTGCAATCCCCATCAAAAACCAACACTTCAGCAACCCTACCATCAAGTGCATACGAAGTGGTGTTTTTACCACCCCCAATACCGTAAGTCCCAGCACTATTCCTTACGTGCCTTGTAAACGAGCCTGTGGAGACCCCATCAATGAACGGCTGAAAGTTACCTTGAGTGCTCCCCGCGATCCCCGTGAAGAGGTGCGGGTCGGTGTCGGCTGAGGCCGTGTCGATGTTCCATGTGCTAGCGTAACCAAAATTGAAATTGCTACTATATAGACTTGGCACATACCACCGAGCACTCGAATTAGTCCACCCGAGGGTAAGCATCATCGCGTGGGCGGAGTTGACCGCATCATCGGACTCCCCCACACAAAATGAACTACAATGCCCGATTCTTATATTTGGTAAGGCGCTACTAAGGGGCATGAAATCATTCGTCCCATCGAAGTCCATCGCGGGGCGACCATTAACTGTCTGGAGCACCCCAGAGGAATTCATAATCTCCGGCATATTCCATCGCCCTGATTGAGTCGCGTGATTCCCATTACCGCTTTGATCATATAGGGTCTTCACCCGCACCTTACCCCCGTTAGCGAACGATGCTAAAGTGCCATCAGCTATTTCAGCAGGGGTAAACCCTTGGGTTGTTCCAACCCCATCCAGATACCCCAAGAAAACATCTCCATTATATTCCCTATTCAGATACCGGAAGGCATACATCCCATAAGTATTAAAGTCATAGTCCCCGTCAGTCCCTAAATCCATTAGGAGGTCACGCCGTGAACTGGCGATTGCCCCAAACTTGTTAAGTATTCCTTTCATATCTAAGCAGTTAGGTCTCCCGCGACCAGCCAAGTATCAGTGGATACCTTATAAAGAATAGCCGAGCTGTATTGGACGCGAGTTTTTAGTTCTGAATCCGCCGCATTAAGAGTGACCCCACTATCCCCCTGAATAGTGACTTGCCCAGCCCCAGCTTGGAACAAACAAATCTCAGTCCCCGTAGTGTAGGAAACAGAACTGTTTGTAGGAACTGTAACAGTGATGGCACTAGCATTAGAAAGGGATACATGGTTCCCCTGATCCCCAAGAACGAGTGTATAAGCAGTGGAGGTGTCTGAGGTAAGCGGGGAGACCGTATCAAGCCCATCTAGTTTGGTGTGGTCTGCATCAGTAAATACATTTGAGTCGGAGGCAGAATCTACAAGAGTTCTAATCTCGGCAGCAGTTTGGTCAGCCGTTGCACCAGCTTCTATGTAACTGAGTTTGCTGGTGTTCGCGTCGAGGTTGGTCTGATCTGCATCAGTAAATACATTTGAGTCGGAGGCAGAATCTACAAGAGTTCTAATCTCGGCAGCAGTTTGATCAGCGGTAGCACTAGTTTCTATACCACTGAGTTTGCTGACCGCTGCGTCTAAAGCAGTATGATCAGCAGATGTGAAGTTCTCATCAGTCTGAGAATCGACAACAAAATCAATAGTCCCATCCGCGTCTTGGTAAGTTACAGTAATACCAGTCTCGGTATTCCCTGTTAACATACCGCCTACGATGTCTTCAATCTCTTCATCCGTCTGGTCAGCAGTAGCTGAAGCTTCAATACCATCCAGTTTAGAATGGTCGGCAGATGTAAAGTTCACATCTGTCTGAGATGCTACAGTAAAATCAATAGTCCCATCTCCGTCTTGGTAATCAACAGTAATACCACTCTCGGTATTCCCTGTTAACATCCCACCTACAATGTCTTGGACTTGCTCGGTCGAGAGCTGGGTATTCGTATCGGTTCCGGTGATAGTTCCGTCCCCTGCGATGGCGATATTAGAACCAGCAGTAAGTGCCGCTACAACATTTGTCGTATCGGTTACATCCGCTGAAGCTTCTATAGCATTAAGCTTAGTATGATCTGCATCTGTAAATACATTTGAGTCAGATGCGGACTCTACAAGGGCGCGAATCTCAGCAG
>Ga0098061_1000085_pt1 | contig 36120 bp, 53 predicted proteins | sample 22_taG_FD_92579 | JGI IMG/M metagenome (GOLD analysis project Ga0098061, IMG submission 92579) | Marine viral communities from the Subarctic Pacific Ocean - 22_ETSP_OMZ_AT15343 metaG | ecosystem: Environmental > Aquatic > Marine > Oceanic | place: Subarctic Pacific Ocean | collected 2015-01-20
GCCCATAAGCTGCCAAACCATGACGGGAAGTGCGCCAACCTTCATGGTCACTCATGGGTGGGATGGGTCGAGATCGCTGGAAGTGAATTGTCAACCGAAGGCGCAAAAGAAGGAATGCTGATAGACTACACCGACATCAAGAGGGCGGTTGCGCCTTTAGTCGAAAGCTATCTTGACCATCACTTTCTCAACTCAACCCTACCTCTAAACGCGCCGACCTCAGAAACCGTTGCCAAGTGGGTATACGAGAAGCTTGAGCCAAAACTTGAAGGGTTAGTTGCTATAGAGATTGAGGAGACCTGCACAAGTTCATGCCGTTACATGAAGGACGAAGTGAACACCTGAACTGAAGACCCAATGAAAACTTACCGTATCAACGAAATCTTCTACTCACTTCAAGGCGAAGGAGCGCGGTCTGGTGAACCGTCTATCTTCATTCGATTCTCTGGATGCAATATGACCTGCTCCGTTCAGCCATCAGAGAAGTCGCCAGGAGGCTTTGACTGTGACACCGAGTTCGTTTCAGGCGTGAGCATGACAAGCGACGAGATCATTGAGCGAGCCAGGAAGCTAACTCAGGCGTCGTGGATTGTCCTCACTGGTGGCGAACCGTTGCTACAAGTTGATGCGGAGATAATTCACGCCCTCAAGGTTGCTGGATACAATCTCGCGCTAGAGACGAATGGCACAAAGCCAATCCCTGAGGGCGTCGATTGGGTTTGCGTTTCCCCAAAGATTGCAGAACACGCGGTGATCCCAAATGAGGCGGACGAAGTGAAGTACGTCCGTGCCTACGGTCAAGGAATTCCACAACCGGTCATTGCGGCTAGTCATTACTATCTTTCCCCCGCTTTCGATGCACGGGAAACTTCTAAAGCGACACTCGACTGGTGCGTCAAGCTATGCCTTGACAATCCTGTGTGGCGCCTTTCCGTTCAAAATCACAACCTTTGGAATGTGCGATGAGTGACAAAGAAAGCCATGTAAGTAATGACCTAGAACAGACCGTGCTTCGGCAACTTGAATTCATCGGAGAGGACATTCACCGAGAGGGTTTGCTTGAAACGCCCAAGCGGGTCATCAAAGCTCTCCGCGAGCTAACTAAAGGTTACCAGCAAGATCCGCGAACAATTCTAAATAAGACATTCAACGTCAAGTCAGATCAAATGATTATCGTTCAGGACATTGAATACTGGTCGATGTGCGAGCATCATATGTTACCATTCACGGGCAAGGCTCACGTCGCGTACTTGCCGCAAGATCGAGTCGTTGGTCTATCAAAGATTCCAAGGGCTGTTCATGCTCTGGCTAGACGCTTACAGGTACAAGAAAGGTTGACCCACCAAATAGCTGACGCGATAGAGCAAGCCCTGGATCCGTTAGGCGTTGGCGTCATAGTGACTGGACAGCATCTTTGTTGCGCCATGCGAGGCGCGAAGGCTCCAGTAGTAATGAAGACAAGCGCATTGCGTAGGACGTTTCTCGATCAAGCGGTCAGGGGTGAATTCTTAAGCCTTCTCAAAGGTTAGAATGGCAGATTGATGCCTGACAAACAGGAAGAAAACAGGAACGAGCTAGGTCAATGGGGCAAGGGCACCAGCGGAAACCCTGGTGGTCGACCCAAGGGTAGCGTCGGATTAACCCGTCGCATTAGAGAGCTATTGCTTGCTGATCGAGGCAAAGAAAAACAAATCGCGGACTTGCTCGTCGAGAGCATGGTCAAGGAAGCACTCAAGAATCCCGCAAAGATGTGGTCATTCATCAAGGAATTCATAGACAGGGACGAAGGTCGCACAGATAGACGTGACATCATAAGCCATGAAGACCAAACGGTTGCCGATGATGTAGCGGCGCAAATCAGATCCGCCCTGGAAGCAATGAAGGCAAGTGTCCCCGATGATGAAGTTAACTGAACGCTGGTCAACGCTTCTTTACCACAAAGAGCAAGCGCGGCTTTGGCAAGACGAGTCCAGGTTTCGTGTAGTACCTGCTGGACGTCGATCTGGAAAGACTGAACTGGCTAAGCGATTCGGGGTGATGCAAGCCATGTCATGGACTCATTCGCCTGATGGCTGGTTCGTATTCGCCGCACCGACTCACCGCCAAGCAAAGCGAATCTTCTGGCGTGACTTAAAGGCATTAATTCCACGCGAGATGATTGCTGGCAAGCCACGAGAAAGTGAGATGACTATTGCGCTCAAGAACGGTGCTGAAATATCGGTGCTTGGAATGGATGCGCCTGACCGCATTGAGGGTAGACCCTTGGATTGGATTTGTTGCGACGAGTACGCCAACATGAAGCCCGAAGTTTGGACGCAGAACTTGCGCCCAGCCCTTTCAACGCTTGGGCGCCCTGGTGGCGCTTGGATGATCGGCGTTCCCGAAGGAAGGAATCACTACTATGGCTTGGCAGTAGAAGCTCAAAAGCCGAGCATGGATGACTGGTCTTACCATACTTGGAAATCTGCCAGCATTCTTGCGCCAGAAGAGATTGCGGCGGCGAAGCGTGACCTTGACGAGCAGACGTTCGCCCAAGAGTATGAAGCCAGCTTTGTCAACTTCCAAGGTCGAGCCTACTATGGCTTTGAAAGAAGCAAGCATTGTGAAGTCATTGCTTACAACCCAACCAAGCCGCTTTGCTTTTGTTTTGACTTCAACGTAAGCCCAGGAATCGCAGTTGTAGTTCAAGAGCATCACTACAAGGGCAAAAAGGATAAGGCGGCTGATATGGTGACGGCGGCTATTGGTGAAGTTCACATTCCAAGGAATAGCAATACGCCGGCTGTGTGCCGTAGGTTGATTGCTGACTGGAAGCATCATCAGGGGGATGTTCTTTGCTATGGTGACGCTACTGGAGGCGCAAAGGGTACAGCCAAGGTCGCTGGAAGCGATTGGGATTTGATCCGTGCAGAACTGAAGCCCGTCTTTGGCGAAAGGTTGAAGTTTAGAGTGCCGCGAGCCAATCCAAGAGAGCGGGTCAGGGTTAATGCGATGAATGCTCGTATCAAAGCGGCAGACGGCACAATCGGTCTGCTTGTTAATCAAGAAGCCGCACCGTTCTTAGTGCAGGATCTCGAAGGTGTTATCTTATTGGCTGGCGGTAGCGGGGAAATAGACAAGAAGTCCACCCCACAGCTCACCCACCTAACCGATGCGCTTGGATACTACGTTGAGCGCGTCCACCCATCAACGCAACGCATCGTCACGATCTCAGCAGTATGAAAGAACGCCTCAAACGGATCTTTTCCCTTTACATGAAGCTACCAGCTCGCATTAGGCACGGCATAGAAGACTTCACATTGGCGGCTCTGTTCATCTTGGGGATAATGTTAGGCGCATGAATCCTACCGCATGGAGGGTTGGCATCTTATCGGCAATCGGTTGCTTCTGTTTGAGCTGTGCATCCCTTTACCCTGTGGCTGGTGCAACAGCGGGAGCGGCGGTTGGTTCGATGGCTGGTCCAGGCGGTGCCGCCGCTGGTGCGATTAGTGGTTATGGTATAGGAACAACGCTCGCAGAAGCCTCCGGTGAGGAGCAAGAGAATGCTTTGGTGGAAACACTTATAAGCGAAGCCTTGACCCAAGAGCGCGGCATCGTGGATCAAGCCATTGATGGCATCGTGGGACTCATAAAGTTGGCGGCGTTGATCTTTGCTATTCTGTTAGCTTGCCAGATCGCATACACGTTCCACCGACGCAACAAAGGCGAGAAATTCTACTCAGCCGTCAAAAGGAAGCTCGATGTTTGAACCCGAACTGCTCGTCTCATTACTTCAAACCGTAACATCTGCACTCGTATTGCTTTGCCTATGGTTTGCTAAAGTGCTTTGGCGAAAGGTTGAAAGCGTGGAGGAGGATCAAGCAAAGCACAGACTTGAACTTGAAGTTAAGATCTCCGAGCTTAAACTGGACACCACAACAAGGCTCGTATCATTGGAGTTGAGAGATAATGCCACGCCTAGATAGTTACCATTACTCACCAGGGGCGCAACCGAGCCTAGCCTTACCCACAGATCACAGCGGCGATGATGCAGTTGATGCACCGACGGATGCTTATGTCGCGATGATGATGAAGTGGGAACTGATAAACGACTTGCTTGGCGGCACGTTGGCGATGAGATCAGCAGGTAAGCGATGGCTACCACCTGAGCCAAGGGAACAGCCAAGGGCTTACGAGTCACGACTCCAACGCTCATATCTTTACGGCGCACTCAGCGACACGGTACAAAAGCTATCAGCTAAACCGTTCAGCAAGCCAGTTGCCCTTACTGGAGAGCTTCCTGAAGCCTTGCAGATGCTAGTGACTAATTCTGATGCGAAGGGTGCTGACTTAACCCAATTCGCAAGGTCGTTGTTCATGGACGGACTCAAGTGGGGCGTGACCCATGTGCTTGTAGACTATCCGTCAACTGGCGGCGGGTTAAATTATTCGGAAGAACGAGCCAATAACATACGCCCTTACTTTAGCCATATAAGTCCACTTGACCTATTCGCTTGGCAGACTGCCACGGGACTAGACGGTAGCGACGTTCTCACCCAGATACGCTTCAAGGAACGGCGCGTGAAATATGATGATGTGGGCTATGGAGAACGGATGTGCGATTTCATTCGGGTCATTGGTCTTGACTATTGGGAGCTATGGGAGCGCGAAGATGACGAGAAGCACTACCGCAAGGTTGATGATGGTCTTCATACGATGGGTCACATTCCACTCGTCAGCTTTTCAACAACTCCAACTGGATTCATGACGGCAAACCCGCCGCTTGAAGACCTTGCGTGGATGAACCTTGCTCATTGGCAATCCTTTAGCGATCAGCGAAACATTCTCCGCTTCGCTCGCGTGGGCATTCTCTTTGCAAGTGGGTTATCTGAGGAAGAAGTTGAAGGCGGCTTTTCCATAGGACCATCCAATATGATCTCATCGACTAACCCAGATGCGAAGCTGAACTATGTTGAGCATTCAGGCGCGGCTATCGGTGCTGGCGAAAAGGATCTGCGAAGCCTGGAAGAACGTATGGAAGTTCTTGGACTTCAGCCGTTGATGCAATCGACTGGCAACGTGACGGCAACCGCCCGAGCAATGGATGAGGCGCGGCAGCATTCTAATATTCAAGCATGGATTCGCGGTCTTGAGAACACTATTGAGAACGCCTTTGCTCATGCTGGGCAATGGATCGGCGCAGAATTGTCTGAAGACTTTGCCGTTGATGTCTTTAACGATTTCGGCGTGACACTTTCCGCGAGTGAGGATGTGAAATCCTTAACTGAAATGGTACGCTCTGGCTTGATCTCTCATGCAACGTACCTCCAAGAAGTTAAGCGGCGTGGCATTATCGCTGATGAGCTTGACGTTCAAAACGAAATAGAAGAAGTCGAGGCGCAGATAGGCGATAGCTTAACGGCGGCTCCTGAGCAAGAATCAGATGCCGACAGCGAATGAGTACCTGCTTGATCGAAGCATTCGGCACTCCGTCTACCTTGAGCAATACAAGGCACATGAAGTGCGCGAGTTGGTACGCTTTCTTCAGCGGGAGATAATCCCAGACATCGAGCGACGGTTGGCGTACCGCATTGAACAAAGCTCGAGTAGGGCATACTCGCGGCTTGCTCCAGGAGCATCGGGAGACTGGCAGACCAAAAGGTTGAATAATCTACTCGACAGCATCCGTGCCGACATTGCGGCTGGGATGAAAACTTCACGGCAACGGCTCACTAAGAGCTTGAAAGCATTTGGCGCAACTGAGGCAGAGTTCCAGGCACGGCTACTTGAGCAAGCCGTCAAGCCCTTCATTCTATTCGAGGCTGGAGTGCCATCACTTCGGCTAATCCATTCAGCGATTATCTCCAAGCCGTTTGAGGGCGAGTTATTGAGCGGGTGGTTCAATGGATTAGGGACGCGTGTAGCGGCTTCTGTTCGGCGTTCGTTTATAGGTGGGCTGGCGGCGGGGGATCCTCCCGAACGCATTGTGAGGGCGCTTATGGGGGCGTCTGATGGGATGTATGTCGGACGAGGTCCATTGGGGGCGGAGTTGAGGCGGAATGTGAGGGCAATCGTTCGCACAGCGATCAGCCACACGGCGAGCCATGCCCGAGATTTGACCTATGCCGAGAACAAGGACATCGTGAAGAAAGTGCAGTGGGTCAGCACCTTGGACGCCAGGACTTCAGATGTTTGCATATCCCGCGACAACAAGGTATATCCAGAGGGCGAAGGACCAAGACCACCCGCTCACCATCAATGCCGCTCCACGGTGGTTCCCATCCTGGCTGGTTGGGAGGACATGAAGAAGCAAGGCTTCAAGCCGCTCCGACAAGCGCGTGATATGCGTACTGGACTCTCAACCAAAGTGCCTGAAGATATGACGTATGGGCAATGGCTTAAGATGCAATCGGCAAGCGTTCAGAATAACGTCCTCGGAGCGACTAGGGCAAAGCTGTTCCGCCAAGGGCGAGTAAATATCAATAGGTTTTTCGGCAACGATGGTCGACGCATTAGCTTGGATCTTCTCAGGAAGAGAGAACGCCTAAGCAAAGCCGCTATCGGACGCTAGAGCTTTCTGCTAAAGTGATCACTCGCAACCCCTGCGTTCAATACCATGCTAAAGCCAATCATCACATCCCTTGAAGACGTTGCCGAAGAGCTTCGACCTTTCTATACCGCTGGCGAAGACGGGCGGCACTATCTCCAGGTCGAGCAAGCTGAGGGCTTCTCGCTTGAGAATGTTCTTGGTCTGAAGTCATCACTCGCTAAAGAACGCGAGAATGCGAGATCGCTACAGGCAAGGCTTGCCGCCTTTGATGGACTGGAAGCATCGCAAGCCAAAGATGCGCTCAAGAAAGTGGGCGAGATGTCCGATTGGACTCCAGGAGACAAAGCCCGTGAGCAACTTGATATGGCGAGTAAGTCGATGCAAGCGAAGCACAAAGCCGAACTTGAAAAGGTGACGGCGGAAATGGAATCGCTCAAGGGATCACTTCGCAATAACCTAATCCGCGCTTCAGCGACTCAGGCATTGCAGAAGCAGGGCGGCAACATCGACCTTCTCTTACCTCATGTCGAGGCGCAAATGCAAATGAAGCGAGACGATCAAGGTCAATGGAAGGCGGCGATCATTGACCAGAACGGAATACCACGCATGAGCATGAAGCCAGGTTCAATTGATGATATGGACATTGATGAGCTTATTGGTACGATGCGTGAGACAGAGACTTACAGCCCAGCCTTTGCGGGAAGCGGAGCAACGGGAATCGGAAGCTCAGGATCAGCTACCACGGGAAGTAGTAGCGCACAGCAAGGGCGCACACATCGACTCACTTGGCAGGATGCGAAAGATCCAAACAAGTACAAAGCCGCTAAAGCCGCCGCTGAACACGCGGGAAGCGATCTCCACATAGAGGACTACCAATCGGAGTCCTAAACCAACCGCGCTTAGCGCACTAATTTCTTGAGGCTTAACAAATGCCTCCCGACCCATCTCTACCAATGGTTGCAGTAGGAAGCACAACACTAGGGGTTTACAATCCCATCTTTTACGCCAACGAGGCACTCTTACAACTTGAAAAGAGTCTTGGCATGGCGGCTCGCGTTCACCGTGGTTACGATTCAGAACGCTCCTCTTCAGGACTCGGCGATACAATCAACATCCGCCGCCCTGATTCATTCTCGGTACAAACAGGTGGCACATCGACTGCCTATGGCGTAGCAACCGAAACAGTAGGCATTACTCTTGACCAATGGAAAGAGGTTAAGTTTGCTTTGACTGATAAGGAACTCGCTTACAGCGGGATGCGAATTGTGGAAGATCACATTCGTCCCGCCGCTTACGCTTTGGCTGATAACATCGACACAGCCTTGGTGAATCTTTGGAAAGATGCTGGCAATGCAGTTGAGTGGGCGCAAGTCAGCCCTGTCACGGACATCACCAATGTCAGGAAGGCAATGTTTGATGCCTCCGTTCCAATGGACGGCAACCTTCACATGATGCTTTCTGGAACAATGGAGCAAGAGTGTCTAGTGAACTCTGCTTTCTCGCAATGGCAAGGTGCTGGTGATGTTGGCACAGCCACTCAAACTCGCGGCGCACTCGGAACCAAGTTTGGCTTCCAATGCTTCGCCAACCAGAACGCTAGTGGCGCGGCAACTGGAGAGAACACTTACTACACTCACGGCTCACACGCTGACAATGTTGGTGCGGTAACGGCTGACTACGCCAAAGGCACAACCACGATTGCCGTGGACGGCTTTACAGGCACGGAAACGATCCTAGAAAATGCTCCTGTCAAAATCGCTATGGCTAACGGTGGACACCATTACACAACCGCCGCTTCTGACCTCACCCTTGTTAGTGGTGGGGGGGATTTGGTGATTGCTGATGGGCTTCGTAGTGCTGTTAGTGATGATGCCGTGGTTACCCTTTTGGGACTCGGCGGCTCGTTGAACTGCGAGACTGGTTTGGCATTTCACAGGAACGCCTTTGCTTTAGCGATGGCTCCGCTACCAGATGTTGGCAATGAGCTTGGTGCTAAAGTGGCAACCGTTAGCGATCCCGTGACTGGCTTAAGCGTTCGTTCGCGGGTTTACTATGTCGGAAATACATCTCAAGTCCATGTGGCACTTGATGTGCTTTACGGCGTGAAGACTCTTGATGCGGCTCTAGCTTGCCGCATGGAACGAGATCTAGCAGTCTAATTGGTTTCTTTGCTTTGGGGAGCGGTGCTTCCGTTCCCCATTCAACTCACATAGGAGAACAAGCATGGCAAATGATGTTCACATACGCCACCCAGAGCGGAACTACAGGAGGCGATGCGTCAGCGTTGCACAGCTACCTGAAATGTTAGAAGGTGGTTGGATTGTTGTTGAATCCGCCACAAAGCCAATTCGCAAGGTTACCAAGAAAGCAACTAAAAAGCCGAAAGAAAAGAAGTAGGCAATGGCATCCTTCACCGTTGAGAATGGATCTGGTTTAACAGCCGCCAATAGTTATGTGACTATTGCGGAAGCTGATGATTACATCGACAACCTTCTGCGGAACGATTCAAACTGGACGAGTAAAAGTGATGCAACGAAGGAACGCTATCTGCGTGAAGGCACTCAGTCCATTGAGCTAATCTACGGAGAACGCTGGCGCGGTCATGCCGCACACAGTACGCAAGGCTTAGATTGGCCTCGAGCAGGTGTAGTTGATGACGATGGCTGGAGCAGGGGAAGTGATGTGGTTCCCGAAGAACTTAAGAGGGCAACGATTGAAGCGGCTTGGAAGCACTTAAATGATAGCGGACCAAGCACGACAACGGGAGACTCGACTGGTATCATTCCAGATATATCGAAGCCAGGAACATTGCGCGAGGAATCGGTATCGGTTGGCTCCGTAAAGTCCAAGAAGGTTTACTACGGGCAAAGCCAGCTAAAGTGGCTAAGGAAGATCAGCCTCATTCTTAAGACAATCACCGTACAGGTAGGATCAATGGAGCGCGGTTGATGACTGAACTTGATACAACACTCCGTCAATCAGTCTTTGATATCGTCAACGAATTCGGTAAGGAGATAACATTCGACATCCAAACTGGCGCAGGAATGGGAACGTACTCTGCCGCGACAGGGAATCGACCTGTCGGTAGTGCTGGCTCGGCTGTAGCTGTCACTTGCAGTCCACCCGAAGACCTTATTGAATCCTACGGTGAAGATGAGCCTCAACTTAGAAGCACCGTGAGGATAATTGTGCCAGCCCTTGACCTCGACAGCGACGTAGTAGCCGCTATGCAAGCTGGGCTAGAGGCATCCTTTGATGACCGCTTCTTCATTGTTCATCATGTTCGCTCGATGTATTCGGGGGATGAACTTTGCGCCTACCAGCTAGACATGAACGAGCGAGGGAAGTCCTGATGCCTGTTATGAATCTCGTCTCGTTCACCAAAGGCGTTGAAGCCGCCGCTCGTCGCATTCCAAACGAAAAAGTAAAGCGCGGCTTGCGTGGAGCTTCGCTTGCGGCGTATCGTGTGGCAGTTAAAGAGACTCCGAAAGATACTGGCTTCGCACAATACAACTGGCAAACATCGGAAGGCGCACCCAATTTTACAACAAAAGGCAAATACAATTCTAAGAAAGAATGGCCGACACCAGTAGCGAGTGCGGAAGTGCCACAGCTTCTCAAGGCTTACTCAACGATGTATATCACCAACAACGCCCCTTATATTGAAGTCTTGAATGACGGCGGCATCTACATTGCTCCACAGAGAATGGTAGAGCAAGCGCGGCTTGCGGCACAAGCTTATCTTCGTGGTCTGGGGTGGAAGGCATGAGCTGGGAAGGTGTCCACAACGTAGTCAGGCGAAGATTCTTTAACGAGCTGAGCGCGTCTGGGAAGCCTTTCTATAGCGCAACAGGCGGATATGTTGCTTGGGACAACGCCACCCTGGACAAGAAACCAACCGCTGACGATGCTTGCTGGGCGAGATGCTCGGTGCAACAAGATGACAGCCTTCAGCTATCCTTAGGAGCCGATGAGATTCGCACCATCGGAACCCTTGCCGTCTCGATATTTGTCACGGCCAATACAGGTGATAAACTTGCACTTGAAAGAGCTGACCTAGTGGTTGCCGCTTTCAATCGAACGACGGAGACCTACTCAAGCCATACTGTCACATTCGGCACTCCAGCTGTTAGCCCAATCGGGTTACGAGACGCATGGTATCAAGTCAATGTCTTCATTCCATTCCAATCAGATAACGCAGTAACTTAGATCAATGTCTCAGTCCAATAGAGTAAAGCTAAGCGTCGCAGAAGAAACTACATTCGGCACTTTAAGTTCCGGATCATGGTCAGGACTGCGATTCCTTTCAGAATCCCTTAAGTCAGATCTCACCTTGGCGGGTGGTGACGAGATCAGAGGAGTTCGTGATATTCCCAAACTTCAGAAAACAGATACAGGAGTAACAGGCTCAATCAATCAAGAGCTTTACTACTCAGGTGTCGTAAAGGCGTTGCTGAGATACGGAATTGGAGGCGGCGCGTTCACAAGTGCCGACTTAAGCGTTGCGGCGAGTGCCGCTTGCTCCGTCGATGTGTCCGCTTACGAGTACAGCATAGACACAGGGACATGGGCGAACACTCCAGCCGTTGGTGATTATGTTGAAATCAGCGGCTTTACAGCAACGACCTTCAACGGACGGTTCCGAGTGATTGCATCAACATCAAGCACGTTCACGGTCTGGTCAGACATCACCAAAGTACGCGGTGATGATACCCCAACCGACACGGCTGACGAGAGCGGTTCTACCGCTACCATTGACATCATGTCAAGCACCTCATCAGGCGCAACGGTTAATTCTATGTCGATTCAAAAGAACTTCAGCGATTTGACCTCCAAGGTTCTGACCTACACAGGCGTTGTCATTGAAGGCTTCTCTATTGAGGCGTCTGGGCAAGATCCGCTTTCTTTCAACATCGATCTTATCGGGCAGGATGAAGTTACAACTGAGTCGTATAATGCGCTCACCGCAGAAATCAGTACCAATTCGTCCATCGTGCCGACAACTGGCATAGCTGGGGTCAGGGAAGGGCGGTTTGTTGTAGGAGGTAGTTCATACTTGGACTATGCCGCAACTCAATTCAGCATCAACGTCTCTAACAACTACCGCAAGCAGTACGAGCTAGGCACTTTTGGCGCAAAAGAATTCAAGTTCGGAGATCTAGTTGTAACTGGAACGCTTCAGGCATACTTCGCTGACTATGATGTGTACGATAAGTTCATTGCTCAGACACCAACTGGCTTGATGTTTGAAGTAACCGACGAGTCAACGACTGGGGTGGCAGGAACCAATAACCTGATCTTCGACTTCCCAAGCGTGAAGATTACTGATGCCACCGTAGTTGCTGGCGGAAGAAATCAAGATGTCATCGCTGACATATCGTGGCAAGCACTTTACTCCACGGACACCAGCGACACCATGAGTATCATTAGTTCTTGATCGAGACTGGTCAGGTGTAAGGGGGAATGGTATTGTGGGCGGGGGCGAAAGCTCTCGCCCTTCTCCATTTCACACGATACGCACAATGGCAAATCTAAAGCTACTGAAGACCGATACCGCGAAAGAAAGCGAAGGCGTTTGGGTTGATTGGGAGCTTGATGTGAAGCTCCGCATTGCTCGGATGGGCAACCCAGCCTTTGACGCAATGATGAAAAGGCTGTCTCAGCCACACCTCAAGAAAGTCCGTGATCGTTCGATTGAGGGCGATGAAGCCCTGGAAGCCGTGATTGTGGAAGCCGCCGCTCACACCTTGCTCGTTGGCTGGAAGAACATCGAAGACGAGAATGGCAAAGCCATCAAATACTCTGCCAAGAAAGCTTACGAGTTCTTCAAAGATGACGGTCTGCGTGACCTGTATAAGTTCGTCCTTTCTCAAGCAAATGATGCGGCGCAGTACCGCCAAAGCCTTGACGAGGATGCGGCGGGAAACTAACGGAGGCTCTGTCCTGGTCGCTTGAATGGGGGAGCCACCTTCATACCCTGAAAGAGGTAGAGCGGCGCGTAGGGGTCACGCCAGAAGCCTTGAAGGACAGACCAGAGCTATTCGCTGACCTCGCGTACTACTGGAAAGCGTTTCACGAACTTCACCGCAGTCGCTCGGTGGGCATGGCTGCCAACCCTATCACGGCTTCAGATATAGAAGCTTGGGTCAACCTTCACGGCGTTAGCGATATTGATGAGCGCTTACGCTATTATGAGTTCATCAGTCTCTTGGACGCGGCTTGGTTAACCTGGAACGCCAAGCAAGCCAAGCAAAAGCAGTTACATCATGGCAAAGCTCAGTAGTCTCCTCCTCGCAATCGACGCAAAGGGCGCACTCGCTGGTGCGAGGCATTGGCAGGTAGCGACCGCAAAAGTGACTGCTGGCGCAAAGGCTCAGGCGGTAGCCATTGGAAAGGCTGACAGGGCGATGAAGCGAGCTGGTCTTGGCATGGGTCAATTCGGCAAGCAGATCAAAGCCGTGATGCTACCGATGATAGGGCTGATGGGCGTTATGAAAAGCATTAACGTCATCCGCAACTTCGAGAAGTCGATGGCAACTCTTGGTGCTGTGTCGGGAGCAATCAATCTTCAGACCCGCGAAACGACTAACGCCTTCGCTGAGATGAAGGAAATGGCTCGTGAGCTTGGCGGCACAACTGAATTCACCGCATCTCAAGCCGCTGATGCAATGTTGAACTTGGCTCGTGCTGGGTTCACCGCGAGGGAATCATTAGCATCCATTAAGCCAGTTCTCGACCTTGCAACTTCTGCGAATATCGGCTTGGCTGAAAGTGCGAACATTGTTTCAGAAGCCATCAGGCAATTCTCCCTGGAAGCTAAAGAAGCCAGCCGAGTAGCTGATGCGTTCCTGGTCATCACCAACAGCGCAAATACCGACGTGACTCAGCTCGCTGAATCCATGAAGTATGCTGGCACGGTAGCGGGCATGATGGGAATGAGCGTTGAAGAAACCGCCGCTGTTGTCGGTGTGCTTGGTGATCGAGGACTTAAGGGCTCGTTGGCGGGTACTGCGTTACGGGGAACATTGCTCGCGCTTGCCGCACCAACAACGGAAGCGCGGGATGCACTCCATTCTATGGGCTTAACCGTTGACCAGGTTAACCCTGCAATGAATTCTATGGCAGAGATCGCGTCAGCCTTGCGCCAAGGTATGGATAATCTTGGGTCTTCCTATCAGGTGATGGGTAAGTTTCAAGCAATCTTTGGCAGAAGGAATGCCGCCGCCGCTGGAGCAATGGCAACTAACGCATCAAGAATAGCTGACCTAACAAAGGCGGCTGAAGAGTCTAAGGATGCTCAGGAAGCTATGGCAGATGTTATGCGGGACACCCTGACTGGCGCCTTATGGAACCTGAACAGCGCAATCGAAGAGGCTATGCTCACCTTTGGCGATGCTGGCTTCCACGGTGTGCTTCGGAGCGTTGTCGATACATTAACCGAGATGGTGCGTATCGTTGGCGGCGTTCGTAATGCGTGGGATGAAGCTGGAGCAGGATCCAAGGTGTTAGCCATCGCTCTCGGCGTGATCGTAGCGAAAGCCACGATTCTTGTGGGCTTGAAGTTGATTGCCTTCATGACTGGTTTCTCGTTAGCCGCTTGGAAGGCTACCTTTGCTGTGAATGCTCAAGCTTCAGCCTGGGCGCGGCTGACCTTGGCAATGAGAGCTAACCCCATCGGACTCATAGCCACAGGTATTGCCTTGGGCGTGGTTGCTATCATTGGGCTGAACCGACACCTTGAGGATACGAAACGGCTTCAGGAAGACTTAAAGAAGCAAAGTGAATGGTGGAAGAAATCGGCAGGTGATGTATTGTGGTGGGACAAAGCTATTCAAAAGGCAGGGGTGACTCTCCATGCGGCTATTGAGGCTGGCGTGGGTGTCGGACAGGCGGAAGATGACCTTGCCCATGCACTCTCGAAGCGGCTCGAACTTTACGAAGCCAACATAACTGCGCTGGAGGATCTAGCACCTGATGCAGAGATTGCGTGGAAGCGGTTGGAACAGGCTTTGCTTGAACCTTACAAGGTTGGACAGTCTGGCAAGGGAGAGAAGTACTCAGTGATGACTGAGCCTGGGTTGGTGGATCCGATGGTATCGCTGATGGACGAAAACGCGCCGGATGACGGAGGTGAGCGGACGTTCTCCCAAGATGTGATACTTGAGTACAAATTCTCTACAAAGGGTGATTTCGCAAAAGCATTGGAGGAAGAAGCGGAGGTTATAAGAACCACACTCTGGGCGATGCAGCGCGATATAAAAGGTGCCATGCTCAAGGAGAATCTTGGAATAGATACAACTGCCCTCGACTATATGAAGAAGTCTATAGGCGAGTTAGTTGACCAGCGAGCCATTCTGGGCAAGACATCCGAAGAGACGGCATTGAATCAGGCGTTCTATAATGTTCAGCAACAGCTTGGCGTAGAACTTACCGAAGATGAAGCCGCAGGCATTAAAAGGATCATCGCGTGGAGGATTCGCAACGCCAAAGCAATCAAAGATCAAGCGGAAGCAGAACGGAAGAAGATTGATGATTCAGAAGCCGCAAAAGAAACAAGGTTGCGAATTGATGAGATGACAAAGGCTAGGAGGCTAGAGGCTGACGCGATCCATCTCGTTGGTGATGCCGCGCTAGAAGCCGCCGCCAACAAAGACTACTTCGCCTTGGTTGATGCCGCAGTAGCCGAACAACATGGGATAAGCAAGAAACAGGCGATTGCGTTAAAGGATGCTTATGCAGACCTCACAGCCGAAATGATTGAAAGCCAGAAGCTCATGGAGGTAGCCGATGGCATCGCTCAATCTTTCGGGCAAGCATTTGATACATTGATTCAAGGTTCAGCGAGTGCGAAGGATGCCTTTGAGCAATTCGCAAGAGGGGTTGTTCAAGCCGTGCTTGATATGTACGCCAAGAAGCCACTTATGGATATGATCAAGGGCTTCATCGGCGGCTGGGGCGGTGGCGGTGGCGGTGACAACAAGGCTGCTGGTGGCGGTAGCACAGGGGTAAACCTCGCTCGCGGAGGTGCATTCAAAGACGGCGAGCCAACACGGTACGCCTACGGCGGCATCGTTAGTCAGCCGACTATCTTTCCGATGGCTTCAGGCGTGGGGCTTATGGGCGAAGCTGGTGCTGAAGCCATCATGCCACTTGGTCGTGACCGTGCAGGAAGGCTCGGCGTTCGCACAACGGACGGCGGTGCAGGAACGACTCGCCCCATAGTCATCAACATGAACGTCCAGGCTAAGGATGTTAATTCCTTCAAGCGAAGTTCCGCGCAAATCGAGAACGACCTGTATAGAATGACCACTAAACTTCAGAAGCGTACCCATTAACAATGACCTTCCACAATTCAGCCATCTTCCCGACTGATGTCTCATACGGCTCAAGCGGAGGTCCAGGATACAACACCTCAGTCATAACACTTGATAGCGGTCACGAAATACGCACCGAGCGATGGAGTCAGCCACGGCATCAGTATGACATCAGCTATGGCATTCGCACCTTTGAGCAACTTCAGACGGTGATAGAATTCTTCCATGCTCGATCAGGCTCGGCACACGGCTTCCGTTATCTTGACCCATTGGATCATAGCACCGATTCAACAAGGCGCGGCACAGCCGCTTGGGATGATATAAACCTTGGGACGTTGACCGCTGACGCTACAACCATCCAGCTTGCAACTCAATACACCAATGGCGGGATCACCAAAAGCAGAACAATCGAGAAGCCTATTGCTGACACGGTCAAGGTTGGATGGGATGACGGAGGTGGTTTACTTGAAAAGACGGAGACAACTGACTGGACGATTGATAACGCTACGGGAATCGTCACCATAACTGGCGCGGCTTATGCTGGTGCTGAAGGGAAAGATATCTGGGCTGGTTGTCAATTTCATACGCCCACACGATTCGGAGAAGGCGTTGACAAAGCCTTGATGGTGAGCGTTGATGCTTTTGAGACTGGCGGCTTGAGTTCGATTCCTTTGATTGAAATAAAGTCTGCCAATGAACAGTTCAACGAGTTTGACATGGGAGGAGTTTCACTATTCACCGCCGCCGCTGCTGATGCAAACTATTCGCTGACCCAATCCGATGGAAGGGTTGCTTATTGTCAAGCTAGTGGTAGCTATGACATCAACCTCACGCTTCCGACTCTTACGAATAACATGAAGACTGGAGGGCCATGGTACTACGTCTTTCACGCTGGCGGCACGGGTGACGTTGTGATCCTTAGCGGAGAAACTGTTATCCAAACTTTAAGCCAAGATGAAGGAACGGTCATCATCCAATTCGTTTCCGGTGCTGGCGTGAGGACTTGGGCGAGGTGGGGTGGAGCATGAGTACAGTCTGGCATCATTGGATGGGCGGGCACATGAACATAGGCTCTATGACGAGCGGCTCGTATGGTTCGGGCAGTCCTTACGATCTAGGGCAATGGAAGTGGAACGTAGCATCAAGCGGCTCAAGTAGCGTTATCCCTCGGCGCGTCATCCACTTCACACCAACCTCAACTGGAGTTTATGTAAAGATGCCAGATGCCAGAACGGTTCCGCTTGGAGGTCCAATCTACTACTTCAAGAATCACGCACCAACGACTTACGAGATCACGATTGGACTTAGAAGCGACTCAGGCACAACGCTTGCGGTACTCAAGCCAGGTGACGCCTCCGAATCCAAGCACGTTGCTGTTGCTTTCTGCATCGACAACACCACCGAAGACGGAGCTTGGCACTTCGGTATTCCTCGCGCTAGCAAGTGGGCAACTAGCCCAACCTCATAAGATGGTCTTCAGCCATTCAAAAGCAACTGAGGATAGGTTGGGGATGCACGACCTAGCCCTGACTCGTTGCATGAAGATCACGCGGGAAGATGGCGAGATCTATCGAGTTACTGAACACGACCAAACCCTAACTATTCATGAGGGTGTGTTTGATGGAAGTAGTGATCCTTGGGACAACGCCGAGGTATATTCGCCAGTTGATGGCTGGGACGCAAGCAACGCTAGAGCGGAAGCCGCAATGAAAGAAGCTAACATTGAACTGACTGGAGTCTTTGGAGGAACACTTGTTACTTCTTCTGACATTCAAGCAGGGCTTTGGGACATGGCAACGATTGATGACTTTCGAGTAGATTGGCGATACCCTTGGCATGGTGTTATAAGGCATCAGGTGTATCGTCTTGGGGATTTCAAGTATGATAATGAAGTCTGGGTTGCACAAGCCTATAACCGATACAGCGAATTTCAAAAGAAATCTGGCAACGTCTACAGGAAGTTATGCCACCACGCCTTCGGGAATGCCGCTTGCGGAGTTAACACATCCAACCCAGGAACGACGGTATTCAAGTGCCTCGTTGAGGATGGGAATGGAGACTCAAGCTACAATATCACCATGCAGTTCGACATTCCTGGCGATGCCGCCTCATACGATGGCGCAGATGACCAGGAAGATGATTTCTTTGCGATGGGTCACATCGTCTGGACTACTGGTGACAACAAGGGGCAGATATATCCTGTAAGATCGAACACGAAGACTGGGCGCATTCTTGATCTCCGCTTCCCCACAAGAGTACCCTTTGCGGACGGTGATCGGTTCGATGTATATGCTGGCTGTGACAAAGCGCGAGCCACTTGCCGCGACGTATACAGCAACATGGAGAACTACGGCGGCTTCACTTTCATTCCAGGTACAGCAACGCTAATGAAGACTGGGCAAATGGGAGGAGGAGACTGATGAACGAAGAAGCAACGTATCGTGAAAGATGGATAGCTGGCATCCGTTCCCAGATAGGGGTGCGCTATGTGCCAAATGGAAGAACGCCATACAATGGCTTGGATTGCTCTGGGCTGATTGTAACTGGGGCAAAGTTAGCAGGGTTAAAGTTACACGAAGTAAGCGACTACTCGATTGGTGGGCAAGACATTTCAAAGCTTTTGCTTCACTACCTTGCTCAGAGCTTTGATCGTGTTGAGCGCAAGCCAAGGCTTGGCGATGTTATGCTTTTCAATATTGGAGGGACGGCGTGTCATTGCGCCGTGATGCACGAGGAAGGTAGATTCGTCCACGCTCACCATCAGGATAATGTATGCGAGCGGAAGTTAGATCGAAAGTGGAAGCGGCGCATTCATTCTGTCTGGGAACTTAGGGGGATGAACTAATGGCAACCATCGTCTTCGCCGCCGCCGCCGCTGAGGCGGGTGCTATGACTATGGCAATCGCCACAACCATAGGCAGTATCATTGACAACCAGTTCATCTTCCCTGCTTTATTCCCAGCCGATCCGATTGAATCGAACAGGATGGACTCTATTCAAATCATGGGAGCAGATGCAGGGCATCCAGTCTCGTACTGCTTAGGCTTGAATGCTAAGACAGGTGGCTTTCTTTTCTGGGCGGGGGAACTTCAAGAGCATATCCTTAACGAGCGACAGGGAAAGAACATGACGAGGGTGTCCTATAACTACTCGCTTGACTGTGCCGTTGCCGCTTGCAAGGTGCGACCAGGAGAAGCAATCACCACCTTTGATCGAGTCTATGCTGACGAGAAATTGATAAAGGATAAACTTCGTGGCGGCGACTTTACGTTTGTAGAGACTGGGCTGATGTGCTGGAATGATACCCCAGATGTTTACGTCTTATGTGACCCAAAAGTGAACGCCACGGTGGTCGAAGATGTCTATGACAGGGTTAATGTTGGCGATAAGATCACTTGGAGCGACTGGCAAGCCGATGCGAATGTCAACAACGATGCGAATGATGTGGTAAAGGCCAAGACTACAGTCACCTTAGAGTATCGGGAGACAACTGGCGGCCCAATTCTCACCGAAGAGTTTCAGGCTCTTCAGATGACGGAGCGAAAGAATTATGAATTCGACGGCGAGTTTGTTGGCGGGTACTTTGGAGTTGACTACGCAATTACAGGCGAAGTTAATAGAAGCGAGGGCTGGGCAGATGACATTCAGATGGGCGGCGAGAGCGATCCACCAGAGGAGTTCTTGGGAAATAACAGCGAAACCTTTGACAGGATGGTGGATGCGCAAGGCGAACTCCATGTGCCGAACTATAAAGATGTCGCCTATATCGGCTTTGATGACTTGAACTTGGATGACTTCGGCTTTCGGATTCCCAACTTTGAGTTTGTGATAACGCAATCTTCAACTGCAACAGGACAAGACTTAATTGAGGACATTCTATTGCTTGGAGAGATTCCTTCGGCTTGGTATGATGTCAGCGGCTTGGATTCCCTTACAGATATCTATGGATATACAATGAAGGGCATGACTGAAACGGCAAAGGCACTTCAGCCAATCATGCTCTTCGATAACATCGTTGCCCAGGAGCGCGGCGGTAAAATCTACTTCATTGAAAGGGCTGATGCTACAACCGTCTCGATTGATGAGGAAGACTTAGGTGCTTATGTAGGCGAGAAGTCTGTGGCTAAGGTTGAGGTGCAAGAGATTCCAGCAACAGAAAAGCTCGGTGAGGTTATTGTCGGCTTCATTGATCGCTCAGACGATGATCTCTTCCCAGCGGGTTCCGAGTCGGCTCAAGTCTTTACTGATTCATCCACCACGAACACACTCCACTCTCCCAACCGTCACGGTAAGCTCCGCGTCAACTTCCCAATCACAACAACCCCTAGCAAGGCGCGTGAAGTTGCGAAGCGGTTGCTGTATTCAACATGGTGCGATGATATGAAGTTCTCCTTCCAGCTACCTCCTAAGTATGCAAGGCTTCAAGAGAATGACCGAGTGACCATTGAGGTTAATGATTTGGAATATACCGCCATCATTCAAAAGATAGACTTCGGTGCGAATCATTTGATGGCAGTAGAGGCAAGCCTCGATGTCTCGGTTAATCTGGATATGAGCTAATGGTTTACGCAGCAGTCTCACCGAACCTTTATCTCATCGACGTCGCTCCGTTGAATCCAGGCGAGGGTGAAGTGCCAGGAATCTACATTGCAGGAAATAGTCACTACAACAGAAGTACACCAAGCGGGGTAACACTTTTCATCTCACGCGATGGCGGCACAACCTACCATGAGTTCGGTGCATTGGATGGCTTCGCTACGGTTGGGCGTATGGGTGCAACCAACAACGATAACGGTGACGGTACAACCATCTCCTTTGCAGATTATGAAAACCAAGCCGCTCCTCTTGCGTTAGCAAAGTCAAGGCGTTTCTTTGAAGTTAACAATGTCAACATGGGAGGAGGCACTTGGGATAATCAATCTCAACTTATCGTTAACTTCAACGATAACCAAACGCCGACAAGCGCAACTGAGATCGAAGTTCTGAATGGCAGCAACGAGGCTATCATTGCAAGCCGAAGCCACGGCACTTGTGAAGTTGTAGCTTACAAGACGGCTACCTTAATCGCTGGGGATGCTTTCGCATTGACTGACCTGCTAAGGGGAAGGCGCGGAACCGAAGGCAATATCATTACACGCGAGGCGGGTGCGCCCGTCATCTTGAAGAACTCTTACGTTAAGTTCTTCCCGCTCGAACAAGCAGATATAAATCGAACTCTACATTTCAAAGCGTTAACTAGAGCAATGGCAATCACCCACGGAAGCGCACTAGCCCAAAGCATAGCCTTCAGCGGGTTGAATGTGACACCGTTACCCCCCGCCGAGGTGACCGCAACTCGGGACGGATCAAACAATCTAACCATAGCTTGGAAACGTCGAAGCCGCTACCGCTCAAGATTGTTCAGCGGTGCGCCGCTGGCGTATGGTCAAGACCTTGCGAGTTATGAAGTGGACATTCTTGATGATAGTGTAGGAAGCAACGTGCTAAGGACAATCAAAGTAACAACGGAGTCAGCAAGCTACACAGCGGCTCAACAACTCACCGACAGCATCACCCCTGGAGGCGAGGCGGTCAACTTGCGGGTGTATCAAATGTCTAACTGGGTTGGGCGTGGGCTTGCTAACATCTGGACAATCCCAGCGGGTTCAACCGCCAATCATAAACTCTACGCGACGAGGATCTCATAATGCCAACTACCCCAAACCTAACTCTTCCAACGCTGACTGAGGGACAAAGCAATGGCGAGACAACAGTCAATAGTAGCATCACGATTCTCGATGCTTTAGTGGCTTGCCGTGTTGAAGACATTGACTTGACAGCCCCTCCAATATCGCCTTCGGCTGGTGATACTTATATCGTGGGCGGAAGCGCAACTGGTGACTGGGCGGGTCAGGATGGAAAGATTGCGATATACGACAGCGGCTGGACTTTCATTGCTCCAGTTGGCGGTCAGATGATCTTTGTTCACGATGAGAAAGAATTGGTTTGTTATTCATCAGCAGAAAGTGAATGGTTCCCAGTTCAGCCACGTTGGTCAACCACCGAGCATTGGACGGGTAAGTACGGAGAAAGTGGGAGCAAAATCTACGGCAAATGTTTTGCTGGATTGGCTTGCCCAAACGCGACAACCACGAATCACGCACACTCAATTACCAATCTGGATGTGTCGAAGTTCATGGATATTGAGATCAGCTTCAACGATGGCACAGATAGCGCGGAGATGAACTACGATCTAGGCTCACATCGAATCTACTCTCAGATTGACGCGACTAATATCAAGATCACAGGTAGCACGAACTTTAGCGGCTACACCGCTGACGTTCGCCTGGAATACATGAAGACTTAAGCGATCTTGGCTTGGCGGCACTTTCAGCCTAAACTTTGGGCATGGCTCGCCAGTCAAAGCGCGACGAGCTAAGTGAACGACTAGAAGCAAAAGCCGACGAAGCAAGAGCCACAAGAAAGGCAAATGCGGGAAAGGCTACTGAGGCGAAAGTCGTTGCCGACGTTAAGCGGATTGCAGACGATGAAGACAACCCCTTCCCCGGCACTTGCTCGCGGGACAGGTTTCGCCGCTTCGGACACTTCTCCGAGTCGGTGGTCTATGACCTGTTCGGGAATCACTCCGAGCTTCAGCGTGAAGCTGGGCTTCGTGATATGCGCTCAACCACGGCATTCAGAAATCGCCGAGCCAAGCTAAAAACTGAGGAGCGCATTCAGGAGTATTTCAAGCGCGAGGTGATGCCTTGGGCTGGCAAGTTCACTAAGAAGGCAAAAGGCAAAGGTCCAAAGCGGTTAATCGTTGGCAGCGACTTCCACGCCCACCATGTCGATCAGTTCGCGCTGTCAGTCTTCTTAGATGTTATCAAGCGGGTTCAGCCAGAATATATCGCACTCAATGGAGACGTATATGACTTCCCAACCGTGGGTAAGTGGGCGCAACCGCCAAACAAACTGCTTAACCTTCAGGATGAATTAGACTTCACCTACAAGAAGATTCTCAAGCCAGTCCGTAAGGCCGCACCTGATGCAGACATCTCACTTGTTATCGGGAACCATGAGTATCGACTTATTCGTTTCTTGGCTGATGCCGCACCAGGTCTTGCCTCATTGCGTTGCCTTTCCTTTTCAAAGCTCCTTCGTCTGGACGAACTTTGCATGAGCTTAGTCGTGAACGATTCCCTCCTGGCTCCGAATGCAAAAGAACAGAAGCGAGCCTACATGGAGAACTGGCGGGTGTACGAAGATTGCTTTGTGGTAACTCATGGAACCGCCGCTGGGAAAGATGTTGCTCTAAAGGAGCTTGACCGGTGGCGCATGAGTGGAACCAGCGGTCACGTTCACAGACCGCAAATAATCAGCCGCCCAACTTTAGGGAATGCTCACGCCGTCTGGATCGTAACCGGCATGATGGCAGACAAGTCTCATGGTCGCGAATTCGTGCGTGGCTTTAACGATTGGACAAAAGGCTTCGCTGTCATAACTCTGGCAGACGGTGTAGCATTTCCTCAGCCAGTCATTGTGCAAGATGGGAAAGCCGAATACGCCGGACACTTCTACCGAGAGCGTTAACCCGAAACGCTGGCGGAACCTTCTCGCGGTGCTGAGTCACGTTTCCGAAACGACTCACCCGGTTGTCGTAAGGCGTTGCAAGACTGGCGATGAGTTATATGGCGACAGCGATTTGATGCTTGCGCCTGAGCCACACTTCCGCATCAGAATAAACCGTGACCTTGGCTGGGCTTTGGCGGTCGATACATTGCTCCACGAATGGGCGCACTTGCTGTGCTGGTTTAACTGCCCTGAGGACGAACCTCATGGTCCTGAATGGGGAATTGCCTACGCCCGGGTCTATCGGGCATATATCGGCGAATGACCCCAGACTGCCACAAACCGCCCCTGTTGCGTCTACGCGCCTTTCGTGGTAAATGAGGCGGATTAAGGGGGATCGTCGAGCAGGGGCGGTTTAAATGCGTCTAGGGGCGATCTCAGGCTTTTCGTCGTTTCGTGGGCTACATGATCGCCCTAGGGGTGAAATGCGAGCCAAACCCCCGAGCGGGACAATGAACGAAACCCGAACCGCCACCACGACGGTTGGAGAATGACTCGCAAGTTTTCAATGTAAGACCTCGCCCTGATCCTTGCTAGATCAAGACCGTTCTTTGCCGCCGCTAATGATAGCGACAACGATGGAAGCAAAGCCGATGCCAGTAAGGAAAGGCCATCGGGCAATAGCATGAAAGGCGAACGTCCACGCCAAACAGATCAAGGCAACGACGCACCAAAGACCAAGCAGTTTATTCCACGACATCTTTTCCATCCAATCCTGAGGTGACAGTTGAACGAGACTCAAGCTGTTCAACAACGCGAGCCATGATAGCGTCTCGGTTCACTCCTGCGAATGGACCAACTGTCATGACGAACTCATCACGATGGTAGACCTCGACAATGTAGTCAAGTGGCTTATGAATCTGATGGATGAAAGTTTCGTATCCTGGAGCGTTGCTGTCTCGAGCTACCGTTGTGTAGATCACAGCGTCACCCTTTGCGATGGAATCACCATGCAAGTTCAGGAGTCGACCAAGACCGCAACCGCAATCAACGCGGCGACATGAAGAGCAATTTGTTGAGTTACTCATTTTTTTCAAACTCCTCATCGGCATGATCCAAGATCCATCCCCTTGCTTTGGCTAGGCAGTCCTTGCACGTTACGGTGACTCTTTCTCCGAGTAGCGTGGCGTTCATGCGTTGCTCCATTCGTTTGTAGTGTCCAGACGGATCTTTGGGAAGGAAGTATTCCCACACTTCCAACGTGCCATCCTCTAATTCGTACTCAGCGCCTTCAGGCGGTTGACCTGAACCATCGGGGTAGTATCGAACACCCGCCCAAGCCTCTTGCGTTCTGGTGACTTCCGCAGAACAGAAAAGCTCTTTGTCACACTTCAAGCATGAGTTCAATTCCATTTGAAGAAAGAGAGTCATCATCTAACCTCCCAAACTTGAACCTTGCGTGAGTGAGCGGATGGCAACCGACTCGATTCAAAGCGACCAGTCGCAATGATGCGACCAGCCCTTGCCTTTCTATTGAACAGCGCACCAAACGAATTCGGATGCACTTTACTGCAAGCCTCGGCGAACTTGGATGAATTAAGCCAAAGCCTAAAGTCATCGCAACTACAATCTCCAGCTTGGTTCAAGATCCAAACATCAAACGCCGCATCCAACAACGCGGCTGAGTGACTTTTGTTCCGCTTGGCAATTCCGACTTCCTTTCGCGTTTCACCGCTCGGCTTACTTTCGGTCTTGTCGAATCCAGTACCGCCGCAAGCGGGGCAAAGAATCTTCATCATTGAGTCCGAATCCTTCACCTCGCGGTTCGTTCCGCTACCGTAGCAAGCTGGGCAGGGCTTTACTGGTGCGGCGTAGATTTCAAAGAGAGTTTTTCCAATCATTGTTTTTTCCTAGTTTGTGGTGTTATGAATTGTACCACGCCGAATGCCGCGATTAGTGCGGCATCAGCATAGCCTTGGTTCTTCTTGAGCTTAAGTGTTTCCTTTAGTTGAGGGAAGAGGTGTGCCGCTTCCCTGTTTGCTTTCTGCTTGGTGTTCAGCGAGCGATCCTTGGGGTCTGAGAACATGACGGCTTGCCACTCCTGCGGTCTGACGCGATGAACGTCTTTACATAGTAGGCGAGCAATCGCGTGGATTGCACCGAGTTGCTTTCCCCAAGTGAAGGCTGAAGTCAATCCCATACCGAAGGCTGTAACCTTTTCGACTACAACGATGGCGGACTTATCTCTCATATTGCGTTCAAGGATGAACTCAAACGCAATAGGATCAACTTCAGACCGTTTGTCCACCTTGATGATCGGCATGGGCAAAGTCTTTAACAATGCGCCACGCCAATCAACAAAGGCAATCGCTCCCTGGATACCGGGATCAATGCCAACGCAAATCTCTACTGAGTTGCTTTGCATGGGCTTGACTCGTCAACCATGAGGTCGAGGATGTGAACGCTTCCGCTTGAAACTGACTCGCTTTCGATCAGTTCCATATCCCGCCACTTGCGGGTTCGCTTGATGTGTCCCTTCTGGTACAGCTGTTTGATGTGGTAAGAGACTGTCGCCCTTGTGCATCCCAGCATGGTTGCGAGATCGCCATGGGTTGGAACAAGTCCATCGTTGACCTCTATGAAGTCGTGGATGGCATCAAGGATTCGCTTCTGCTTAATCGTGAGAGAGCGCATGGCTTTATTTGTTAGTTGGTTCATGGCTTTAGAATGGGATCTCGTCAAGGTCTTCAGGGAAGGAAGGGGTTGCGGCGGCGGCAATATCAGCAACGCCACTATCCGCTGGCTCCTCTGGTGCAGAGCCGTGCTTGTAGATGGTTTGGGCAGAGAGTGTCCGATCCAAACCTTGCGGGACTTCAAGCTGTGCGCTTCCTATCACTTCTATGTCATTATTGAACTCAGCCAGCTTCTTCTTGACTTGCAATGCCCAGCCGCACTTCGATTTACCATTGCGGTCAACCGTGAAGACAATATCCGCAAAGGTTTGGTAGTTCGGTGAACTTGTCGGCTTCCACCAACCTTGCTCACCCTGAAACTTACCGCAATGATCCAGAAGAAGTGTCTCCCAATCCCCGCGAGCTAATCGAGTCAACTCGCAGAACTTAGCCATCTCGACATCCCACTCGCTCGGCAACTTGATAGCGTAAGGCTTCCAACCTTGCGCCGCTTCGCATTGAGCAATGCGTGGATCATTCCCCCAGTCGCTAGTGCCGTCTGCCTTAACTGGAGTGGCGGGTGCGTTCTGAACGGTAGCGGGGTGAACTTGTCGCGGCTGTGGTCTAGCTGTAACCGTTTCAGGTTCCAAAGAGAACTCTTCATCACCATAGATGCCTGAGCCTGGAGCAACGCAAGCAAGTACGCCGCGAACGAATAGCCGCTTCCAAGCCATCTCGGGCGCGTGACTCCTCTCGGGCGTGTTCTTCGTTCCATCGAAACGACAACTACCAACCTCGCGGGCTGTTAAGTTGTCACCCATCGAGAAGATACCACGGTACGCAATGAAGCATGGACTGATGTCACAGTCGATCACTTGCATAGTGATTCCAGCCTCCTTCGCAATACGGTGTGCGCCTTTCTTCGTAACGCACCATGCCTGGTGTCGTTTGTAGTAATGGTTGTATTCGCCTTCTTCAAGATTGAACTTGGATGCGAGCATGAGTATTTCATTCTTTGCTGTCATTGTTTTACCAGGGCTTGTTGTTTAAGTCAGTTGTGTCGGTTACAGGATGCGTTGAGTCGCAACCTATGTTCGTGGATGCGTATGGGCGAAGCAAGTCACGGATCTTCTTGGCTCCGCGAAGTGGGTCAACTTCCATAAGCATGACATCCAGCGCGGTTTGATGCGCTATGTCTATGTCTATGTGCATTCCCTCCTCTTCACAATGGTTCGCATTAGCGATTGCGTCAGCGAACTCCCGAGCGGTCATCTCACTCGTTGCGCCGCCAATCAGCTTATGTTGCCACTTCAGTAGTAGAGATAATGCGTCAGCAATCTCAAGGGTACTTTTGATTGTTGCTTTGATGAGGTCATTCAACAGGGGGGGTAAATCTTTCTTGTTATTATCCATTGTCACTTTGGGTTCGATTCTTAAGAAGTAAAGCGCGGCGGCATTGAGCCTTGGCGCAGTAGAATTCATGTGGGGAGGCGAAGCGACCTTTGCTCAGGTTCTTAATCCTGAGGCTTTCGCGTTTGGCGCAACTTGCGCACCGCACGTCCTTGCCTTCGCCTTCGCTTCGTCGTGTTCGTTTGAGTTCCATTAGCTGAACTCAATGCGGTTGGTTTGGATGAGGTCGATGCCTTCAAGCTCAACTCCGTTCTCGATTGCCTCCTTAATCGCTTTCTTGTTCAACGAGACCGTGGTCTTGCTTACAAGGTATGCCGCGTCCAGGCTTTCAATCTCAACAGAGCCGCCAACATCAACCTTGGGCGGGTTCTTGCGAAGCCTCACAACGAACTGCGGCGACTCGATCTTGTCCCAGCCAAGCCGCTCCATGTTCTCGCGGAGATAATCTTTCAGCCATCGGACGTTTGCCTCTTGCACCATGCGGCGCTTCTTCATTCGCGCCTCGGCTTCCTTCATCGCCTTGATCTCGGCTTCGTTGTTCTGCACAATTGCCGCAAGGTTGAGACCTTTCTCTTTTGCGATGGGCAACAGCGACTCGATGGTGGCAACGGCGGCGTCTCTTTCAACAACGCCATCCTCCAGCAATCGTTCGACCTCTTTAACCGCGGCGGTAGTTTCGTAAAGTTTCATGATCTTATGAGTTTATGAGTTATGGGGTGACGAACCACGCGAGCATCACCAGTGCGATGAACGCGAGGGCTAGAAGGTCATCTAGTAGTTCAATTAATTTCTGCTTCATTTGTTTTCTCCAGAATGCGGGTCGGGTCAGCAAACCCCCATGCGAACACATTGTCGTACAGGGGTGCGCGAGGATCGTGTGCCTCCCATTCTTCGGGAGTCATGGTGAAGCAAACTCTTCCCTCGCTACTAGGCTCTCCCTCGGTAACTTCGATTAGGGAAAGCCCCACCTGTTCTAGCCTCGGTTTGCCATCGGGGTTGAAGGTCAATTCGATTAGATTTACTTCGGCGTACCTCTGCTTCATTTGTTTCCCTCTTCTGAAGGGTGCACTTTTGCGTGGAGGCTGTTTATGTGTGCCTCGAAAGCGGCGTCGAAGATATCGTCACCCACGCCGCCCTCTCGGACACCCAGTTTCATTATGTGCTTCTCGCTACCCTCGCCATACACAGCCGCCAATGCAAGCTTGATGGCATCAGACTCTGAGGAGGCTTCTATGTTCAGGTCGAAGTAAAGTTGCTCGTTCCACCTTACTCTGAATGTTTCCTTGCGCTCTTCCTCCTTCATGCTTGTGAACTCCCGCGCTGGGATTAAGCCCGATGCGAGGCGAGGTATCACATAGCCATCCATTGTCCATCCGTGATCGTCGCGTCCAGTTATTTGTATCCTGCCATCAACTCGACGAAACGCGCCGTAGTTCGTCGGCAGGTACTGTTGGACATCGGAAAGTTTCAAACCGTCTTTGTCGATGATTGCCATCCGTGTCGGGTTTATGTTGCGCGGAATGATTTCCAAATCCCCAGACCATGTGCCAACCAGCAGGTGGGTCTCGTCCCAACTCCAAATCTCTGAGGTGTCGCTTGGCGCAACGCCGCCGAACGTCGGCAGGTCTGCCCAATCCTCAAACATGGAGTTGTTTTGGAATTCGTGCTTGAGGTCTGGAAGCTCTCGCGCCTCCGTGATCAGGTATTGAAGCAACTCCCCCAAACCTGAGATTGCTTGCTTCTGCAAACGCAACACATCGAGCGCGTTGCCATTGTCGATTTTCTCCTGAGCCAGATCAAAGCCCTCCTCTGCCAACTTTATAACGTGGGAGTATCCAAGCTCGTCCTCGATCACCCTCTCCGCGTCGGAGTAATGGGTGTACCATTTCAGGTTGCCCCAGAATCGGCTGTCCTTTGAATTTGGGTAAACATTATCCAACTGCACGTCCTCGGCGCAGTCGATGATGATCTGCTTCGCATTGTCAATTTCGGTATTGGTGTTCATTTGTTTTTCTCCTTAGTTTTTTGGGGGGGGGTTATTTGTTACTGACAAGAATTCGCGCCGCACTCGCTACCGTTCAGCAATGTTGTTCGCCAGCCCTTGCGGCGATGAAGGACTACGAATGGCTTGCCGTCATGGTCAATCGTTACCTGCTCGACTCTGCGAACGCGGTTGGATCTGACCACCGTGCCGTACTTGGTTTCCGTTTCAATCTCGACAAGCGCGTTGGGGTCGAGCTTTTCTAATGCCCGGATAAGTTTTTTTACGTTCATTTTGTTTTACCTCGTTGAGGTTGAGGGTCAGCGGAGTGCCGCCCTTTCAATGCCCGAAGCCCGTGACGCCGAAACGCCACAGGCTGGGTGGAATTAAACTGACGGTTACCCGCTACCGTACTCCCCGTCTTCGTTTCTCCAGTAGTCTCCTGGTGAGCCGTAGTCCGAGTCATAGCATGAATCCGGGCGCTCATCATTCATCTGAGATTGACCGTCGCAGTCGGCTTCCTGTGCGCCTTCCGCTTCTGGGCAGTCGCAGTAGCCGTCTTCTAGGCGACCTGTGTCGTTGCAATCCTCACAGTCGGGGGTATCAATGATCTCGGTCATCAGATCATCTCCTCGACTAGCGACTTAAGGATTTCTGTTACGGACTCGCGAAGCGTCCATTCACTAAGGGGTTTGCCCATTCGATCACAGCCCCAGGAGTGGTGAAGCGTTGCATGGCTCCATCGTGAATCTATCTCGATCCAAATGGTTGGACCGCCGCCGCCCAACATCAGCTCGGCACGGAAGGCGTGTTTGTCATTGGTGCGCCTCCATATTGCTATTTCGTACAACTCATCTGACCAATGGTAAAGCCCCTGATCGTTGCAGTCGAAGCTATCGAGCGTATCTTCCAGCTCTATTGCGTATTCAATGATGCTTACAAGGTGTGAGCTATTGTTCATTTGTTTTCCTCCTCCTTGACGATCTCGTCTACCGCCTTGTCAAGCTCCGACTGGCTCATTGCGGCGTGGAAATGTTCAAGCTGTCCAATTGATCGCCAGCATATATCACCTTCGCACCTAGCAATTGCTCTCTTCATGCGGAGGCGCATCAGAGATAGCTTGCGTTCGCGGATTGTGTACGCTGGACCAGTCAGTCGCGCTCCTGTGCTGTTTCGCTCTGCGTCCTCGGCTAACACGCTGGTAAGCTCTTTAGCGAGGGTCAAGAAATCAAACGCGGCGGAAAGCACTTTGGCATCGCTAGGGTCAGCGTCGATTTTGGCAACGACTCGCTTGACTCTGTCCCATCCGTCTAACTCGGTGAGCTGGTGATGGTTATTTTCTATTTGCATTAGTTCGTATTTCATTGTGTTAATCCTTAGTTGATGGTGGTGATGGTGGTGGCGTGAGTTGTTATGGAGACTGGGCAGTCAATCATGTAGACGGTGTGGTATGCGTTCGTCGCGTCACAATGCCAACCGCGCTTCTCAAGTAGGCTGGTGAGTTCGTCGCGAGGGGTTTCATCACCGTCATGCTCGAACTCGACGCGGTCAAAGTTCTGAGCAATATGGCGAAACCACCATGAGCATCCGCCGTCGTGGATGATCTCGATCTTGTTGTAGCTCTCGTAAACCTTGACGCAGAACCTGTCGCCGCCAAGCGTGTCGTACTCGGGGGCGATCTCGTGATCGAATCGCGTCACCCTCTCGGAGAGGTCGGCGATGTAGTTATTGATGAGCCTTGCGACTGATGTGATTGTATTGGTGTTCATTTGTTTTCTCCTTACTTGTTAAGTTGGTGGTGTGGGTGTTCGTCGGAATCTTTTGGAACCCAGCTCAGGAAGTCCTCGCTGTAAATTCCGCCTTCTTCGATCCACCACTTTGCCTCCTTGAATGACTCAGGCATCTCGCATAGGATGTAGCCGTATCCGAGTAGCTCCTGGGCGTAGTTATGCTTGCCTGTGTAGACGCACATAAACCATTGTCCGTTCATCTGTGGGTTCGGGTGGCGGTAGAATTTGTATATGCCGTCTGTGTGAACCTTGGTCTTGGTTGGAGGGACGAAAGGCGAAAACATAACAGCGTCTTTAGCGAGTTCATCTATGATCTCATGCATCTCGTCAAGGTCTTCGGACTCAACACCTCTTTCCCAATCAACCTGAACCCATTCGTCAGGGTGGGGGGAGTTGCGTTTTGGATCTGCCATCTGAGGCTGGCATTCCAAGATCCCTTCGTTCAGTCGGTAGAACGATCCAAACTGGTCGTGCTTTAGCACTCGTATGAAAGCTGGTGTGGTATTTGTGTTCATTGTTTTTCTCCTAGTTTTTTTTGGGGGGGTTAAAGGTACTTTAGGATTCTGTTCAGGACTACGAATGGCTTGCCGTCAATCGTTACCTGCTCGACCTTGCGAACGCGGCTGGTATTGACCACTTTGCCGTATTTGGTTTCCTTTACTATTTCGACTGGTGCGTCAGGGTCTAGCTTTTCTAATGCTTTGATGAGTTGCTTTGCGTTCATTATTTTGCTCCTTAGTTGGTGGTGGTGGTGTTAGAGAGTTCGGCGGCAAGGCGAGTAGCCCGCGCCTTAAAGATTTCTGCGTTGGGTGTGTCACCCTCGGCGGCGGCTTGCTTGTAAAGCTCGACGTTCCGCTTAATCCGTTCTGCGGTTTTAGGATTGGATGCCAAAAGGTTGCGAGCCGTTTCAATTTTGGATGCCCGTGCGGCGGCGTCGTAGGCGTCCTGCTCAATGCGGAAATCGTGGACGGTTTTTGCGCCCACGATCTCTTTCGCTTTTTGGTAACCGCTTTCTAGCGAGTTGTTATTCATTTTGTTTTCCTAGTTAGTGGTGGTGGTTAGTAATCGATGCTTGTGGAAATGAAGAGGTGGAAGGGATCCGGCTTGCCTCTTTCCACGACGGCGACAAAGTCGAGGGCTTGCTCGCAAAGCTTAGAGCCTCCCACGGACTTAATCAGATCCCTTGCTGCGGTCTTGGTGACCTTGACGGCAAAGTTATCTCCAAACGTCACAAAGATGATGTCAGCGGCGTTGATCTTTTGGGCGGGGCTCAGTAGATGTGCGGTTGCCGCGTGGCGATGTTCATTTATTCTCATTTTGTTTCTCCTAGTTAGTGGTGGTGGTTTAGTTGGACTCGCTGATGTAGTGTTCAACGACCTGGCGATCAGTCATGCGGGTTTCTTCTTGTTCAATTTCAGCCCCCATAACCTCGCTCATATAAACCAATGCTGCTCGTCTCTCATTCATTGAGTTGCTCGTATCGTGAACAAAGATATCAATGTCCTGAAAGATGCCGCCGTCGAAATGGGCATTCCCTTGAATGGGAATCGCTTTGATTTCTGCGAGCGTCTTTTTGTTTGCGGTGACGTTGACAACGTAGGAGCCGCCAATGACTCGCTGGCGGGTTACGGCAACCGTGCTATCGTCAGAAAGCCCGTTCAGTATCGCCTTGATCCATGCTGGGATGATGACCTGCGAGGTTTTGAATTCTTTAACCGTTTCGATGTTCGTGCTGATGTTCATTTTGTTTTCTCGATTCTGAGGGCGTCGAATTGACCCCTTCTGATGAAACGATCATAAAAGGACGAGACGAAAGTGTCTACAACCTATACGGCACAAACGGCGAGGATTTGGAATTTCCTCGCTTTTTCGGGGTTTTTCGACGTTTAACCGCACTTTTTTCGAGCAAAATAATGTCAATTATTCGACGCTTTTCGACGCATTTCGACGCATTCGTTGAAACGTCAGAACGCGTTAAACCGCATCCTCAGGCGCACGATCAGGCGCACGATCAGGCGCATGGCTATAGCTATTGCGTTCGCTATTGCGTTCAATACTCATTCTTATAAATGCAAATAGAATGCAAATAGAATGCAAAGAAATGCTATTGATATAGCGATGAATATAGCGATGGCATATAGCTATTTTAGGTTCGCGGATGACTCAATCCAAACTAAAATCCTCGACCATCCATCCGCAACCTTGCAAAGCGTTCTCTGCCGCTTTATATGCCTTCTCAATCGTCAAAGGCTCAAGATAATCGTTACAAGGTAGAAGTTTCTCATTTTGGATTTCCTCTACGAGCCACGCTGAGCATCGGACTGCTGCCATCATTCGGTATCGTTCCCCGAGCAGTCGAGCGATAAGTTCGCGCTCAACTAGGGCTTTGCCTTTACAGAGTTTGATCGCTGACAACGATTTCAATTCATCGGAAGTAAGTGGTTTCCATTCGTGAGATGAAATCTCATCGACTCGGGTGTATTGGTCGGGTTCGACTGGCGCCATTGAGCACGGGCGTTGTGGTAGGCTTGTCGCGTCCAGGCTTCCCGCCTTCGGCGGCAACAGCGTAACATAGCAACAATGAAGATAGAAAAAGTCAGCATTTCTTCGCTGGAAAGCGACCCACACAATGTTCGTGAACATGGCGAGCGTGGCATTGAAGCCATCAAGGCGAGTCTTCTACGATTTGGGCAACAGAAACCTATTGTGGTTGATGGAAACGGCGTGGTTATCGCTGGGAATGGAACGCTAGGGGCGGCGACGTTGCTGGGCTGGTCTAAGATCCAAATCGTCAAGACAGAATTGATTGGAGCCGAAGCGGTGGCGTTTGCTATTGCTGACAATCAGACCGCCACGCTATCAGATTGGGATTTTGAAAGTTTAACCGAGGTGCTTAATCAATTAGATGACGAGCTATTGCCAGCCATTGGTTTTCAGCAACATGAATTAGATTTATTCATGGATGCTTTCCAACCAATGGATAGCGATGAAGCCCTGGATGACTTAATGCCAAACCTCGACCAGAAAGAAATAGTAATCAAAATACCATCGGAGAAGAAAGATCTATTGGATAGGGCTACGAGTAAGGCGACCAAACATCTTTGCCAGAAAATGAACAATCAAAAGACCATCCTGCACTTGCTGGAGGAGTATGTCAAGTGACTGACGTTAGATTGGTTGTTGGACAATCTTCTACTGGAGTGATCGAGGCATTGGGGGATTATGGTCATCCATATCCCGCTCTTCTTTCCTCTTATATTTACTACAAAGGATTTAAGAATCAACAAGATGAACTCCACTACAGGGATTGGATGTTAGATTCAGGTGCATACTCAGCATTTACCTGTGGCAGAAAGATTGACTTGCAGGAGTATATTGACTTCTGCAAGAAGGTGTCGAATGAAGACCCTGAGTTGGTCGAGATAATAGCATTGGATGTCATTGGCGATTGGAAAAGCTCATTGGAGAATTATGAAGAAATGCGGAGGCAAGGAATTGAAGCCATACCAACCTACCACTTAGGCGAGCCAGCTCATGTTCTTGAAACCTTATGCGAGACATATCCTAAAGTTGCAATCTCGGGTTATACGACGCTCAAAGGTGAACGATCCAAGAAAGGTTATACCGATGCGGTGTTCGGCATAGCATGGAAGAATGGTCCAAAGAAATTGCACGCTCTTGGTCTTGGTACTGAAGACATCATCAAGGCTTATCCGTGGCATTCGGTTGATGCTTCTAGCTGGCAATTAAGACCATTGAAGTTTGGCTCGTTTCCTGGTTGCGGAAATAGAAACTTAGGGCTTAAAGGTAATCACACTAGAAACATTCGCAGAGAGGTTGAGTATTGGCTAAAGATAGAAAGGTATAATAAGAAAGTATGGAGCAAAGAATTAAGGAGTATGGAGTAGACAATGCCTCACATAGCCATCCATTCCCTTACCGCCTTGCCCTTCTTAATGATTGGCGACTATCCGAACGCGGTTGGATGTATAGCACCCGACGTTGCATGGATTGGAAATGAGATAACGATCCGCAGAAGCAAGAAACCCGCTAGCGAGGTCATTGAGTCGCTTTCAGAACTCAGGACTGTTCCGTATCGAATAACGCATAGCATACTGCTATGGATTTTATTTGGTTGGTCTGATATGTGGCTTGGCGTTGGGTTGCACGTCATACTAGATTGCTTTACGCATAAAGGAAGGATGACGCAACAGCCTTTCTATCCTTTTCCGTGGAGATGGCGATGGACACTATAGTGCTACTGAGCGGTGGGTACGATAGTATTTATTGCCTCATAAATGCTAGGGATTATAAGAAGGCGAAATGCGTTTTCTTTAACTACGGGCAACCATACTTAAAGCAAGAGCGGGAAGCTATTGGGGTTTTGAGTAGTTTTCTTTCAATAGATTGCGAAGAAGTGGCGATTCCGCCATTGGGTAACTCTGGGGACACTTTTCTTGATCGGAATGAAACCTTCATCTCTATGGTAAGTAAACGAAAGCCGAAAGAAATTTATTTTGGAACTAGAAACTTGCTGCCTTTATTCGATAAGCATAAGGATTCCAATTGGTGGTGGGCAAAGAAAATGAGTCGCAGATTGGGCGTTGTCATCAAAACCCCAGCGGTGGGACTTCCCAAGAGGTTTATCATTTCCAAAGTTCATTCGTTCGGCATTCCCAAAGAAGCCATCTTCTCATCAGAGGGCTATACTGTAAACCAATGACATACATCCTAAGAAAGAAGTTCAAATTTGAGGCCGCCCATAAGCTGCCAAACCATGACGGGAAGTGCGCCAACCTTCATGGTCACTCATGGGTGGGATGGGTCGAGATCGCTGGAAGTGAATTGTCAACCGAAGGCGCAAAAGAAGGAA
>Ga0098061_1000088_pt1 | contig 35891 bp, 14 predicted proteins | sample 22_taG_FD_92579 | JGI IMG/M metagenome (GOLD analysis project Ga0098061, IMG submission 92579) | Marine viral communities from the Subarctic Pacific Ocean - 22_ETSP_OMZ_AT15343 metaG | ecosystem: Environmental > Aquatic > Marine > Oceanic | place: Subarctic Pacific Ocean | collected 2015-01-20
GACGTCTTCCCACTTAAGTGGAAATTATTTAAACAACATCTTATGGATCATGGTCATGGCTATGTCCTTTTTCTACCAAAGAATCAAAAGCAAGTTCTAGAAACAATAGAACTAATCAAACAAATAGGTTAAGGTTTTTCCATCAGAGGAACATTAAATGAGGGTCTAATTGTGACCACAGCCTTTTCCTTTTTATTAATTAATCAAATTAAAATTATGGCCTATATGGTAAGCCCTTGCTGTGGGGCAGAATATAACAGTGATGAAGTTCCTATAAGTACTTGTTGCGGGGCTAAAAAACAAGAAGATTCTGAGTTATGTGCAGATTTTGATTGTTTAGAGCATGCAGATTTTTTAGAATACCAATGCGTAAATTGTAGTGATTGGTTTGAAGAGCCTGAAGAAGACTATGAGTATAAAGAACGTATGAAAGAATCTATTGCGGAAGATCGTATGGATGAAAAAAGAGATATGGGAGAATGAAAGAAATATATGAAATGATCCTGCAAGAAAAATTAAAAGAAAACTCGAATAAAAAATTTATTCAATGGTTACAGAAACTTACTAAAAATAAGTTAAAACGAATATTAATTAATCAATATAAAAAATATGAGTATTAAAACAATTGATAAACCTATGCAGGGCAGCGCCGGCATAGCTAAAAAGATCAACAAGGGCGCTGAGAAGATGGTATTTGACATTCTTCAATCCACACAATATTCTATGCCGGTTCAGTCTACAATTAGAGAGTTAGTTACAAATGCATGTGACTCTCAACGTGAGAAAGAAATAGCTATAGAAATATTGATAGGTACAAAGAAAGTTGAAGACTATTATATTGAGAGGCATGGTCCTCAATATGAAGATAGTAACTTTGATATAAGTTATTATAATAGAGATCATTTAGATACTGCATCTGAAATAGAGTTAGTTTATACTAAAAATGAAGGTGTAGGTTATTGTGATACTTTTGCGGTTACTGACTATGGTGTAGGTATTGGAGCAAGGCGTTTAGAAGGTATATTGGAACTGGGTTATTCTACGAAAAGAAATACCAGTGAAAATTTTGGTGCCTTTGGTCTTGGTGCAAAAGCTGCGCTATCAACAGGTGTAGACTTTTATACTATAGAAACTATATACAATGGTATGAGGTTTAAATGTAATTGTTATAATTACAAAACAGACTTTATTATACCTGCGTTTAACCCGGTAACTGGTACTACAAATCCATTTGTTACATTTAGTGATGGATCTAAAGTTTATTATGTTCCTACTGAAGCTACTAATCAAACTACTGTATCATTTGGTGTTAAGAAACACAATCGTAATAAGTTTGAAGAAGCTATTGAAGAGCAGTTAATGTACTTTGATAATGTTAACTTTAAAATTCTAGATACAGACGAAGATGCTTGGGAGAAAGAGAAGGTTGTTAATTTTAAAGCTGGAATAATTTATAATTCTAAGAATCTTATAGTTTCTGATTCATATTATTATAATAAACCACATATTGTACTTGTTAAAGATGAAAATGCTACAACAGGTATTAACTATGGTTATATTGATTTTCGTGAGTTAGAAATGGAACAAATGTATGGTTCTATTGCTTTCAAATGTCCTGCTCGTCAGGTTGTTACTAATGAAGACGGTACAGAAACTATATTACAAGAGGGTGTAGATGTTACTCCATCTCGTGAGAAAGTTATATGGAATGAAGCTACTAAAAAATACATTAAAGGTGTAATTATGGCTGCAGCTAAAGAAGCTAGTGATATTATAGAAGAAGAATTACAAGAAACTGATTTCCTTAAATGGGTTGATGCTTGTAGGTCAATTATCACTGGGAACAGTAGCGAGAATAGAATTCTTAATAAGCTTGCACGTATTATAGATACTGATACATTAAAACCTAAATTTAGTCCTGATCCTAGAATTAAATACGGGCCAGCCAATAAACTATTTGAAGGATTACAAATAATGAGGCCTTATCAACATAATAATGAGCATAAAAGAGAGACAGTTAAAGATTGGTCTGGATTTGACGCTAAGCATTTTTATAACAGAGAAGATAAATGGTCTAAATATAAAGATATGTATTTAATGGATAAAGGTCAAGAAGACTCTTATCATAAAAATCATGTTACTACTTATAGTATCCAGGATCTAGATGAAAAGTATGATTCTCAAATAGGTAAAGCTACAGGTGATGCTAAAACTAAGTTATCTAAAGAAAAGATTAGAGTTACAGCTAAACGTACCGCTATACTTAAGCTTATTGAAGCATCGGAGTGGTATAAAAGCTATGATGATGTTGAAATTCCTGAAGAATGGTTAGCTAATTGTAAAGAAGAAGAAGCAGAAATAGAAGAGAAATCTAAATTTTCTAATCTTACTGCTGCAGAACGTAGAGAGATAGAAAAAAGAATGGTAGCTTATACAGTTAGATGGGATAAACGTAAAGATGATAATTTTATTATGGAAAAGATTGAGCCTAAAGCTAAAGATCTTATGAATAGTAAAAATCGTATTTATTATTGTACTAGAGAGGATGAAGGTAAGATGAAAGCAGCTGCTTTAATGCTTAAGAACATAGCACCTAAATTTAATCAAGTTTATACTGATGCTGCCAATTATGCTAATGGGAATGATTTTGAATCTCAAGAGTATCCTATATATTGGTATGAACATGCCCCTGTTAGATATGCTAATTGGCAGGATACATATCCTGAATGGGCCGTACCTAAGCAAGGATGGGATACACCTCAGCTTATACGTGTTAGTCAAAATAAAGTTAAGTTTATTAAACAAAACCCTAATGTCAAACACATAGATGAAATCTTTTTACAAACTAACGATAACAATGAATATATTATGGATGAATCACTAGTAAAATACTACACAGCTCATAAACTAAAAAAGATAAATCAATTTAAATTTATGCAAGGTTTAGGCTGTATACATGATCAATTACAAAAAGATTACTGTGAACTTAAAGATTTAAGAGACAATAATTATTCTGAATATGAGTATAGAAATGTAAGTACAATAGTACCAGCTATAACTGATCACATGGATAAACTATATGAGTTTCAAAAGTTTTGTAATGAATGTGATGACGCAGAAATGATTAAAGATAAATCGAGAGAGTTATTTGTTTTATCTGATATTAGTGCTGCTAGAGCTGTAGACTTAGATATATTAGCAAAGTATGATAATATATGTGAATTTGCAGAAGAAATTAAACCGCTATTAGATGAATTTGACCTTCTTGAACAAAGAGAATGTAACATGTCTCCTGAACTTGAGAAAGAATTAAGAGTGTATTTAAGAGCAAAATCAAGAGAAACCTGGGACGAGTAATAAAGCTAGTTCCTTTAACCAATTTAAATAAAGTAAATTATGATTACAATTAATGTCATAGAAGACAAAATATGTGGATCGTATGGGGATACCCCATTTACGGTAGAATATAGCAAAGAGCTATATGATGAAATGCAAAAACTAGCTGCAGAAAGTGCTAGTGTTAAAACAATAGATGACTACAAAACTATTATAAGTGAATTTGCAGACTTATGTATTGTAGATTATACTAAAACCATTGAAACACAATGTGAATACATTTATGTTAACAAGGGAACGGGAGAATTCTTTCTTAAGCACGAAGGTGTGGTGTCTACGATACCTATGCCTCAAGCGCTAGTAGATAGAATATTTGAATCCTTAGATAAAGATCTAGACTTTATGCCTTTAGTTAAAATGTGGACTAGATGGTTACGTAACCCAATCTTGTGGAGAAAGATGAAGCAAGGTCACGGGAACGATTTCTGTGAGAGATTCTTTAACTTTGTGAATATGCAATATGTTCACCCAAAACATAAAGAAGATCTTATAGAGCAAGGTCTTACTGATGAAGCAGCTTCTAAAAGAGCGACAATGTACCAAATGAAAATCACCCATGAGGGATTACTTAATGGTTATAAGGTCTCTAGTGAAGTGCTTCATAAGTATGACGCAGAAACCGGTGAACAAGTTGATCGTTATAAAAGAACGTTCAATATTGATACTGGTGAGATAGATGGTGAAGGATTACCTGAATTTGTAGAAGATAGATTATTTGAACCTTCTATGATGGGCTCAAGGGGTGACGCTTTCTTCTGTGAAGGGCCTAATGGCTTTGCTAATCCAGGCCATTTTATCAAAGTTGGGTGTACTCATAGACTAGAAGATTGGAGCCAAGTTAATGTTAATGATACTATATCATGCGTTAAAGGTCTTCATATTGGCGGTCTTAAGTATATTAATTGCTATAGTGGAGAAATCCACAATATCTTTGTAGACCCTATGCACATCGGAGCAGTACCAGATGATACTGATGGAGCTATAAGATGTAAGCAATATTTTGTTCATTCATCTCTTGTTGGGGTGAATGGATCTATTTATCATAGTTCTAGCTATGCAGCAATGACTGATGCAGAATGGGACGATATGAGAGCTAAAGCTGTTCAAGAAAGAGCAGAGAAAAAGGTTCAACAAGACAGAGAGATTGCAGAGATAAATGCTTTGTAGTTAGTTATGATAAGATATAATTGGGGAGAGAGAACTAGATAGTATATGAAATATTGCGTTAGTAATATACATACGGTTATGCAATCTCTCCCCTTTATATCACAAAATAAATTAATATGATAAGAAAAATAGCATTAATAGACGGTGATAGTCTATTATATTATGAGATGGGAAAACCTACTTTAGAAGAAGCTATGGAAAATTTAGATACTAGAATTAAACATATACTAAATTTTGCTGGAACTAATGAATATTTAGGTTTTCTTACTTTAAGTCGATGTTTTAGATATGAAAGAGCTAAAACGCGTCCTTATAAGTATAATCGTAAAGGAGGTACATCAAAACCACCTATATTTTATGCTTTAAAAGAATATATTCAACAAAAATGGGGGTTTTTAGGTATAAAAGGTTTGGAAGCAGATGATTTAGTAGCGATATTTCAAGAAGAACTTATATCTACTCCTTTAACCCAAACAATTATATGTAGTCCTGATAAAGATGTTCTTAAACAATTAATAGGAACACATTTTAATTATGGAAAAATGGAATATATTGAAACAACTGAAGAAGAAGCGAATAAATTTTTATTGATGCAAGTACTAATGGGTGATTCCACAGACGGTATTCCTGGTATCCCAAAAGTTGGACCTAAAACTGCAGAAAAATGGGTGAATGATAACCCATCTTTTGAAATGATTCTAGAAAAATATCAAGAAAAATTTGGTATTAGAGAAGGAATTCATAAATTTGCAGAGACTTTTGACTTAGTTTATCTTATACGAACTTCAAAGGAGGCATTAGATTTAAGTATAGAAATACCTAAATTAAAGATTCTTAAATTTAATATTGAAGAAGAAATAACAGACGATGACAGTGAATGGAACTAACATATCATTTCAACCACTTAGTGCTACATCAGTAAGAGTGCAAGGAAATACTGAAGATATAATCCCTTCTTATTTTAAAGACGAATTATTATCTTTAGAGTTTCCAACAGGTAAAAAGATTTCAATAGGAGAAACTATAAAAATTAAAAAAATACCATATAAGATCAATATTATAGATAGTATAATTATTGATGATGAGTTATTTTATGATTTAAAAGTAGCTTCTCCTACAAAATCTTCGTTATTTATACTTCCTATGTTAGGAGGCAATCGTACATTATTATTTTATGATAGTTTATTAGTTAATACCTTTATAGAAACCAATGAAGATGAAGATTGTATTGCTTTATTATATAGAAAATCTACTAAGAAAGTATTTAAAGAATTTTGTGAATTATTATTAGAAACAAAATCTTTTAAGAGAACTTATGAGCCTACTAAATATCATGTGATATTTATATTTAATATACCTTATAAACAGAAATTTAATTATAAAATATTTAAGAAAGGACAATATTCTAAATTTAAAGATGAGTATAAATTAAAAATATTAGATTTTCATAGATGGGATATAGATGGTCCTATGGGACAAATCTTATTCAAATCAAGCGAAAGAAAAAAGCAATTAGAAGAAAGACTAGATGCTATATTACCAGAAGGTTCTGAATTATATAGTATAATGAATAAAAAAGAAGAAACGTTTAACGAAAATTATTATTTTTAAAATGACAAAAAAGAAAAAAGAAGTAAAATGTTCTGTACCTAAAGGTGCAGAATTTAACACAAGTTATACTATACCTAATGAAAATATGGATACTACAATACATAGTAAATATTATTGGGAGTATGAAAGAAACGGACGAGTTGATATTAGTAATATTTTTTCTGATCAAGTAGATAATATAGTTATAGAGATAACAAATCTATTAAAAGAAAAAAACAAAGCATATGGAAATACAGCGCTTAATCCTCCTAAAATATTTAGTAAACTAAATTCTACAGAGGCTTTATGTGCTAGAATAGATGATAAAATTTCAAGAATTAAAAATAAAGGAATTAATGATGAAACAGAAGATACAGTAAGTGATTTAATAGGATATTTAATATTATTAAAAATATCAATGAATGAAAAAGAATAAATTATACAAACCATTACCTGACTATTTATCAATAGGGCCCTCTTCTATACATGGGGCAGGTATTATTGCTAAGGAAGATATTCCTTCTGATATTGAGATAGGAATAAGTCACGTATATGATCCTAATTTTCAACATGAATACATACGCACACCTCTTGGTGGGTTTATAAATCATTCAGAAAAACCTAATTGTGAATTAATAGATGATGATGAGAACACTGATTATAAAAAGATTAAAACTATTAAAAAGATAGAACAAGGTAAAGAATTAACATTAAAATATAGTTTATATGATATATGTGATTATTTAGATTGTAAATAAAAAGAAAAGGGGCTTTTGCCCCTTTTTTTTACCTTTCTATCAAACCGTATCGTTCTAATTCATATCCCATAGATAAAAATGGTATATCTTTTCTCATTGCATCTGGAGAAGTTGCTTCTATTAAACTATTTAAATGTGTAATTACAGCAAATGGATTTTTAAGAGTTCTAGCAAGTTCAAAAGGGTCTAACCCTTGAAGTGCATCCTTTCTTAAATAAACCAATCTTTGGAATATTGCATCCTCATCATCTCCATCCATACCAGATAACGCAAATCCCATAAGGAAATATACTAAAAATTTAGAATGTATCCCTATAATATCATGTTTATCTCTTTCATTTAAATTACCCCATTTATAATTAGTGTATTGTCCGCCGAATAAACTACCAATTGTAGTTTTTAATAACAACTTAGCTCTACCTTCATGTTCCCAAGTTTTCCAATCCATAACATCCATATCAACCATCTCACCATCAATTTCTACTTCTTGTTTAATTCTATTGCCATTTTCATCTGTAAATTCCTGAAATGCACCTAAATGTACATCATCTTTTCTAGACTCCCATTCTTGAATTAATAATGCAGGTAAATATTTTTTAAATTGCACTGCCCACACACCTACTGAAGTACTCTCTAATAACATTCTTTCATGTGATCTATAAGCACCATGTACATCAGTAGATGTTTTTAACATTCTAATTATTTCATCTTCTGTTAACTCATCAATTATAGTTTTTTTACCACTAGGTTCAATCCTTACTCCCCTTATATTTCTTTTTCCATTTTTAACTTTCATAAAAGTACCATCGTCATTATAATTGTCCCAAATAGAAGACTTATCTGGCATCTTTATTCTTCTCATTTGTGCAGCTAAAAATAATGCATGCCCCCATTCTTCATGGATAGCATGAAAAAAGAATAATTTATCATAACTAAGCCCCTTATTCTTTAAAAACATCATATCTGAATTATCTACAGCATAATCATAGTTATCTGGTAAATATTTAAAACGTCTTAATAAATTATGTAGTTTATTTTCAGATGGTTTATCTGTAAATGAATTTTTAATCTGATCTGCAAAATATCCTGCAACTATTTTAGAGCCCCATATAAGATCACTTGTTGTTAAATCAATAGCACTAGGATGATAACCGGCACGCTTAGCAATACTTCCTTGAAGACCTTTCATAACAGTAAACATAGTAATAAGTAATCCGTTTACTGTACCAGCAATAACTTTAAAGAATAAAGCTTTACCCGTAGTTAAATGTTTCATTGCCATCATTATTTTAAATAAACTAATATTAAAACTTCGTCTATTAGTTAAAGTAGCTGGTTTAGTTTTATCAAAAAATGGATTTACTATAGAGAATTGTTTAGAAGACCAATGATCTCTTCTACCCGCTGCTCTTTCTTCCATAACAGAACTAATTATAAAATTCTCCATAAAGTTTTCATAATTCTTCCACCCTTTATCATCATCCCCTTTAACCCTTTTCATTGTATTGTAAAAACTTTTTAAACCATCTCCTAAAGCTACTACAAAATCCATTTCTTGTTTACGTATAAGATTACCAACAAAACTATAATGCATGTTTTCTAAGTTAAAAGAATGGAGCTCATCTGCTATAATACCTGAAGACCCTATATATCTAACAGGAATATGGGCATTTATAGAATCTGTTTGTCCATAGTAATTTTCTTCAAGAAATAATGAAAAAGTCTTTGCGGCAAAATTATTAAGCACTCTTCCGGTACCTTTCCATCTTCTTGTAATAAAATTTTCATCATCATACCTTTCATAAGCTTCTCCCGTTTCCATAGGAAGCCTAGGCATAAAGTTTTTGTGTAATTTACCGTCTACAACCGCATTATCTACATCATGCATCCCAATATGTTTAGAATAAGGAACTCCACTTTCCATTTTTTTCTCCATAAGAGCATTCCACTCTGTATTCCATGTAGTATGTAAATGTTCTAACAACTCATATTGAGCTTTAGTTATTTCTTCATTAGCTCTTTTCTTTTGGGCGTCTTCTAAGCTTATCATATATACCCCTGGAGTCTGTACACCATCCATTCTTTGTTCAAAAGCAAAACTAAAAGCATCCTTATACGAATACTTAGATAATTGACCAAAAGATAAAGCACCTATGGCTTTAGCTCCAAGATTATCAGCCATATATTCAGATTTAACGGCTGCAAATAACTTTTGTGCCTTTTGTTTCTCATCTTCTATTCTCTTTTGATATTTATTAGTAGCTTTGAAGAATATTTTTGCAAATGCTTGTATTCTAGGACTTGCTATATTATATATTGAACTAGCCCAAGTTTTAAAATTACCAAAATCTTTTTCAGAATTTAAAGATTCTTTGGAAATTTTAGTTAATTCTAGATATTCATTAGTTAATACTTGAAGTAATTCTTCGTCTTCATATATATCAGAAGACATTCCTGGAGTCTTAATTTTATTTCTTAACACTTCTATATCTTTTTCTAACCCTTGCAGTTGCTCTTCCATAGGTAAATGATCATATTTAGATAAAGCAGCGCTATTTCTAATCTTGGTTGTAGTATAATTATCACCATTTAATAAATCTGCAGCCATCAATCTCTGATATACTTCAGGTTTTTCAGCTTGTAAATAATTACCAACAATAGTAATATAATCTTTTAAATGTACTTCATAAGGATCTTTAAATGGATTATTTCTTTCTAAATGCTGAACAATAACTTGTCTAAATTTTGCATCTGGCATATGCTCTTTAACCATTATAGCCCTTAAAGCTAATTCTAACATAGCTTTACTTAATTTACTATTAGAAACATTATCTAAGGTACCATTAGAATATCTCATCATTTCTGTAGTAGTTTTATCATTTAAAAAATACCCACCAGATTTCCAATCTACCATACTTAAAGTACCATCATCATGTTGAATCAAACCATCTATCTGTGTAGCTATACCTAATGAAGGGCTGTGAATCATTAATTCAGCTACCATTTTATCTGTAGATGTAACGCCTATTCTTCTTAATACTCCTTCTGCAACATTCCAAACCCATTGAAGTGATTGATCTGTAATTTCATCTTGATTAGACTTCTCTTTTTGTATCTCTGCTAATTCCTTTAAAATACGTTTATCTTTATTTGCACTGTATTCCATTATTTTATGAACAGCGTGACCTCTAGCTGTAGCATTATTAGACTTCTTTTGATATTTATCAACTAACTCTGGATAAGTATATTCTATTTTATCTTGTGTTAAAGTATCAGTTTCTATATTCTTTTTATTTTTTATGAACTGCCTTTTTGCTGCATATTCAGAATTAACAGTATCACTGTCTTGTCCCATAATATTGACTTTAACAAAGTGTGTTAACCTTTGAAATATGCCTGATCTACCTTCATATTCAGATTCATCTGTAGATAATCTTACTTTTTCTGTATCTCTTGCACTTTCTAAAGTTGATATAGTATCCCCTTCAACTATTTTTTCTACAGATGGTTTCTCATCAATACTTATATCATCTTCTATAACTTGATATTGAGCATTAGCATTAAAATTAGTTGGATCAGCATCAAAATTAAAAGCAACATCATTATCAACACGTCTGATTAAACCTGGAAAGTATTTTTCATATTGATCAATAATTCTAATATTCTTATCTAATACTTCTTTATTTATTTTAATTTCACCTGGTAAGGTATCTACAATACCATAATATCCTCGAACTTGTCCCGGTGTTACAATATTATCTTGTTGAAGACGTTTTAAGAAATTTCTTTTAGTTACTCTTCTAGGAGCATTAGTAAACTCTGATAATTCTGTTTCTAATCTAGCATCAGTTTCAACCATAACCATAGCTAAATTTCGTAATTTTAATCCTGACAGATCTTTAGGTGTAATAACTGCATCAGAATCATATAATTTTTTTATAAGATTTCCTATTTTTTTAAGTAATTCAAATATAGCTTGGCCTAATCCTTTACCTTTTTCATCGATCATACCTGCAGCATATTCTCCTATAGCTGTTACAATAGCCTCTTTATAATATTCATTTCCCCCTAATTTAGGATATCTATCTTTTACTTTCTTTAATATAGCACGTCCTTCAGGACTATTATGTAACTCTTGCTTCAAAGATTTAAATAAAGCAGGGTTCTGTGTAAATATAGCTTCAACCCATGGGTGTGCAAACTCATGAAAAGCAGTATCTGCTCTCATATATGCTATATTTATTATAGGAATATCAGCTACAAATTTACCAGCCCATTTCTTATCTTTTCTATTTATTACTTTAGCTTTAAATCCAAATACTCTTTCTAATCTTTCAACTATTCTTAAAGCAGCTGGTTCACCTATTGTCTGAGCATCAGATGTTTTTTGATTCCACTTTATTTGTCTTTCTTCTAACTCTTTATCTTCTATGTCTTGTATTTTATCCTCCACATCCATTATACCACCAAAACGTAAAGAGTCTAGTCTAGGCTCACCGTTTAGGTCCAGATCCATTTCTCCTCGCTCATCCCCTTCATAAGTTGTAAAATCTAGCCAATCTCCAAACTTATCTATAAATTCATCAGAAAAAATTCTTTTATAAATCTCATCAGCTTTTCTTTCATCTTGAAACACATTTAATAAGCCATTAAAAAGACGACTATTAGTTTTTTTCCCTTTATTAGGACCTCTACTTGGTATTATTAATCTACAAGCCATTAGTTACATTTATTTTCGCTGGCAACATGTGCTGCATATCTTTTAGCTGCAATATTTTTAAAGTTAGATAGTGGTGTATGTTTAGCAAGTGATACTTTCCATTTAATACTATCTTCTGTTTCTACCTTTTCAATACCAGTTACAATTGCCTGTACAGCATTAATTCTTAATCTATCATCATGAGTTCTTAATAACATTTTATCTCCCTCTTTTAAACCTTTGACTTCTGAGAATAATTCTATAGATTCTGTTGTAATATCATTTACAGGTCTCACTAAAGTATTTTTCTTAAAATGATCATTAATTGAATAAGGTTCTGATAAATATGCTTCTTTAACACTATATAAACTAGAAGTAGCTGATCCCTTTGCTATTGTTTGATAATATGCATTACCTCCTGTACCATCCTTTTTTACATCAGAATGTACTAAAACATAAACTTGACCATAGTTAGGGTTAGATATAAATCTAGGCGGCGAAGGTAATAAATTTTGATCAATTTTCAAATCATAAAATACAGTTTCTCCAGTTGTTAAATCTTTTCTTCTAGTTCCAAATATAGAATTATTCTCGGAAACAACTGCTTGACTTATTTTTTTACTACTTAAAGATGCAATTTGATTAATATTACTTAAAGCATACTGAACCATAAAAGACTCTTTACTATTTTCTAGTCTAGTACTAATTCCTGTTTTTGTATTTACTTCACGTTTAACTAATTTAAATAATAAATCAGATCTTTTCTTATCGTATCCAATAGAACCCTTTTCTCTAGCTCCATATAGTTCTGGACGCATTAACATAGTTATATTACTAGCAGCAAAAAGCATTCCTTCTTTAGCTATTGTATATAATAATAAAGACTCTTGTAATTTAGGATTTAATCTACTAAAGTCAGAATAAACTTGGACTAATTCTGGTTGTAATATTCCTTTAGAATTTCCAACTATATATTTAATACCCCGTCTATCTGTTTTAACAGATATTCTATTTATAAAAGAGTTTGATGCTATTTCTGATTTAAGATGTGCTATCTCTTCTGCTACTCTATGCGATAAGGCTTCAGTACCTGACGCAATTGTTTCTATATCTCCTCTTTTTATAATAATTGGATCTATAGCTGTTGTGTCAACTAATGACGACGCTAAATATCTAATAAACTCTTCTCTTATTATTTTATATTTCTCAGTAGCTGTTGTATTATCTTCTGATTTAGAAGTTAAACCTAGTATATCAGATATCTCTTCTGCATATTTCACAAGTCCTGGATTATTCACATCTAAAATGTGCCCTGACATACTATATAAATGGTCTGAAGTTTCTCTTGCTGCTTTTAAATGTGGTAATGCTGTTTCTATACCGGATATCTCTAAAGATAAATTAGAATCCTCATTAAACATTTCTGCCATATCTCTTGTCAGATCTGTTAATTCCTCATGATTAGAAGGTAATTTCCTAAGTATATTTAAAGTAGTTGCAACTTTAGTTAAATCTGAACCAAACTTATTAAGACCTCTTTTTTTACCCCCAGGACTTAATAATTCCAACACTTTTAATTGGAATAATAAATCTGGAACAGTGGTACCTAATTGTTTATCTAAGCTATTTTTAAATTTAGGATTAGTTCTTTTTATACCTTTTGATAGTTTTTGACTAATAAGTTTAATCTCAGCATATTGGCTCTCTAACGCTTTTGCAGTATAATTACTTTCCGCCAACTTTTTATTAATAAGCTCTCTAACTTGTGTTGCGCCTTTACTAAAATCTTTTGGATTCAATCTAGCCGCCTCTTTAACTGCCGGTTGTAGTAAAATCCTTACAGCTGTATGTAATGGAACCCCTGTACCTATCATAACATAGAACATAGAAGCAGTAGCCCGATTCATATTAATAATATTTAATATCTGCTCTTTAGCATTATCAATTGCTGCATTAATTATAGAGTCCATAGTAGCCCAAATAGTATTAGTGCTAAACTTATTTTTTGGGTGTTTTTCATATCTAGATAACTCACTATATGTTACACCATCTATTTCAAAACTAAATGGAATTATATCTATAGTACCATCTTTTTGTTGTGTTCTACTATGAATTAAATAAGAAGGGCCTCCATCTCTAGCTGCCTCCATCATATATACCAAAGCTTTCATTGCATTAGCTCCTGCACCTGTTAATATAGATCCTTGTTGATTACTTTGATGCATATATAACTCATCTAAAGGATTAGATAAATCTCTAGTTTCGTATAATTGTGAATGGTCTTCTTTTAAAACTAATCCCAAATCTTTAGATATTATATCAAATACAGAATTATTAATATCTACACCGTTAACTACATCACCTTTAAGATTATTCATAGTAATAGGAGATAAAATAGAGTTTCTATTTTCAGGTTTTTTTAGAACCTTTAAATAAATATCCAACATTTTATTTTTTAAAGCTGCTTGTTGAACTGTTTCAAGTATTTTAAGTAATTTTTTATGCGCTTTTTTTGTTTCTTTAAAAATTTCTATATCCTCTGAAACTATTGATTGTCCAATTTTTGTATTAAGTTCTTTAAGCTTATTTTTAATCTCATTCATATCAATAATTAAATTAGCTAAGAACTTATCATCGGACGGAATTACATCACCAGTTGTAAAGTATAGTTTATCATTTCTAGATACTAATCCTTTATCAGAATTTGTATATAATTTATTACCAGATTTTGATGTATCTGTAGCATGAGCTTTTCGTATTACAAACAAAGAATCTACATCAAAATCTGACCCATGTATAGTCTGCAGCTCTTTAGGTGCAATAACAACATTAGTATCTAAACTATCATAAAATCCAACTACTTTAAGTGCTACAGAGGAATGTAGTTCAGTAGAAGGTATACGGAATCCCATCATATATTCGTTTTGATATATCTCATCTCCTATTTTAAATTTCTTTGAATGTACTCTAGGCATTAGCACCTCTGCATATGGTCTATCAGCTGTAATATGCTTTAAAGGTCTTTCTATAATACCACTGTCTTTTATATATGCATCAAGAGTCACCCCTGCTTCTGCGGCTAGATCTATAAGATCATCTTGTAATAACACTTCTCCAAGTTGTGTTTCATATACACTAGCTCCATATCCAGTTTGCAGAACTAGTTTAGAGCCTGGAAATTTAATTTTTATAGTGGCTTTAGATAGCGCAGAAGATAATACAGAAAATACCTTATTAACTACTCCTGGGAAGTTTATAGTAACCGCTGGATTACCATTAACATCTTTTGCATGTAAAATTTCTGCTTCTTTATGTGCAGACTCTTGTATTTTAGTTCCTTGTAAAATCTTCTTTCTTATTTTTGCTTCTACAGATTTTCTACGTGCAGGCTTTAGATTTGAAAAATCTCTTATTTGACCATTACTCATTAACCCTATACCATGAAAAAATTCTTTAGTTCCTAAATCTATTATTTGCGCCATAGTTTCATAATACTCCTGAGCTTCTACAGAATTTAAACCATTTGTATTAATCATATAAGCTAACTGACTGGGATTACTAACTAAAGTATTAGCATCATGTACTGGATCTAACTGAAGTCTAAGATATTTGTTATTTAATGTCTTTATAGAATTAGGATTAATTTTTGGAGCTAATTTAAAGCCTTTCTTACCAGGTCTCCATGGAGAGTATCCATGCTTTGATAAATCTTCTTTATTAGGAGCGCCAATCTTAACAGCTGATTTCATTACTAGTTCATCTACTTCAGAACCTTCCATAACATCTCTTAATGCTTTTAATCCTTTATGCTTACTAACTAAATCGTTTGTTAAAACTACAGTAGAATATTTTAAAGCTATTTGATCGCCATTCTCATCAATACCATAATATACAGGCTTCATAACTGTTCCTGCTTTCAATCCTCCTCCAAAACCTTTACGTAAATCCTTTAATCTACTAGGTAATACAAACCCTTGGCCATCTGCTAATTCAAATGCTTTATCTAATCCTAAGTCTTTTAAATCTTTTAATAAAGCTGTTCTTTCTTTTGGTGCTAAGAAATCAAATGCTGTTCCTTGAGGATCTTCCATTACAGCAACTCTAAATGTGTTTTTCATACCTATAATAGGATTAACAAAACCTCTATATCCAGGCGCAAAAGCAATAGACATACGCTTCACTACGTCATAAGAGTCTTTAAATTTAGCAGTGTCTCCTAATACTATTTGATTTAAGAAAAAAGAATTAATAGCGTAATTAGCAACAAATACAGAAGCTAAATCTTTATTATTTTCTTGTAATTCTTTTTCTGCTTTTTTACCTTTAGGTTTCTTTAAATATTTTTTATCTCTTAAATTAGCTCTAGCACTAGCAAGATCAGAAGATATTCTATCAAATAAACCTTCAGTTTGCATTTTAGTAACTAATTCGTCTGTTCTTTTATTAAATTCTTCAAGAATTCGAGATACCTTTTGTGCTTTATTTAAATTTGAATTATTTAATATATTAGAAAATACAAGAGATTTTTTTATTGGTTTCTTATGGTACTGCTCAACGATTGCTTTAACAGCTTCTACAATCTGTTGGTCAGTTAATAACTGTACTTGAGCTGCTTTAGGAGATGATTTGTCTGAAACAGTAGTTAATTGTTGTGTATAATATAAACTATCTTTAGATTCTTTTAAACCATTAACAAACCAATAATTAAAATTTCTATCTAACCACCCTTTTTCAGATTCTTGAGAATACGTTACCGGGGTGTATTTACGTTTTTTATCTATAATACCATCCCAATCATGTATCTCTCTTAGTTCACTTTTACCGTTGGCAAATATATTAAATTGATAAATGTTATCATACGATTTTGTATTTTTCTGTAGATGTAAAGGTGTACTGTCTTTTCTATTACTTATAATACCACTCAAAATATCTATACCAAAAGAACTATTATGATAAGCATATATGGTTTTACCCTCAACGTTTCTAATGCTATGTGCTTTAGTTCCTTCATGCTCTAATTTTAACATGTCTCCTAAAGCTTCAACAAATGTTTTTTCATCATCTAATAAATCACTGATAGTAAATAAAGGATAAACTTCTCTACCTTTATCATTAACTATTTTTTTAGCGCTTTGATCTCTTTTACCTACTTTAGGAACCTCTTTAAGAAATCCTTCTAATTTCATAATAACATTATCTAACTCTTTAGGACTGAGGATAACTTTCTCTGCAGGATATCCTATTAAGTTCATAAAGTTTTTAGCTATTTCCCTTTTATCTGCTTCTTTGATGGCTTTTCCTTTATTTTGAATCTTAGCTAATATCTTAGGAGCATTATTTTGTATTTTAACTATGTGTTCTTCAATAAAATTTTGAATATCAGAACTTATTATAGATCTTGTTCCAAATTCTTTATGTTTATAATATCTTAATGATTTTTTTGATTGTTTAGTGTCAGAGTCAAATTTATACTCATAATCACCCATCATGAAGTTTTCCTCTCTTAAACTTGCAGTATTAACAAATATATTCTTTAAATCTCTGTCGGCTTTATTCTTACGATTTAAGGCTATTAATAGCTCTGCAGGTACTCCTATACCTTTTGAGTTCAACTCTTCATATATACGATAATAATAATCTTCTGAAGCCTCCCCTTTCTTTCTTGCTATAGCAGAATGAATATCTTGTTGTTTTATGTCATAAAGAATATCACTAGCTTCAACCTTAATATCTTCTGAATAAACAAATAAATCATTATTGACAAAATGCATGTTTTTAGGCATAGGAAGTATACTTGTTTTATTTTCAGCATTTTCTAATTTCTTTTGAAGTCTTTTTCTTTTTGCTTTAATTGCCTTAGTTTTACCTTTTAATTCAGATAATTCTTTTCGTAATCTTATAGCATCTGCTCTCCCTTCGCCAACAATAACTTGATTCATAAACGCTGTGTCTATTAAATCAACTATAGCTTCTTTTACAGCCCATCCAGCACTGCCCTTTTTATGGCCAAGTGAGTTAGACTTAGCTACTATATTCCTTCTAAATTCTAAATAATTAATTGAATCTGTATCACTTAACATTTGTAGTATCTTATAGTAAGCATGTGGAATAGTCAATCTTTTTGTTTTTCCATCTGCTGTTTGATAAGTTATACCTGTTAAAAACTCTATAACAGATTCTGTAAGGTTTTTATTATGATCTTTTGAATTTGCATTTTCAATCACATCCATTAAGTTAACAGTATCTAAATATGTGTCTTCTTCTAATTCATATCCTTGTGTAAATTGATCTCTTTGATATACATCAGCAAACATATATTTAGCTAATCTTTTATTACCTAATGCTTTTACTCCTTTATAAGCATTCATTTGATGTATATTTAAATTATCAAGTCCTATTTTCTCAAATGCTTCTATTTGCTCTGGTACAAGATCGTCAATTAAATACTCTAAAGCCTCGTCTCTAGACATTGGTGTCTCTGATATAGTACCACTTTCATGATCTACTTCAGATATAATATAAGTACCGTCTAAGGTTACTGAATCATACTGTCCTAGTAATGAAGACATTCCTATAACAAATCTAGATCTAGCTTCTCTATATATTTCAATAGAACCCCAATTCTTTTCAATATCTTGGTAATTCATATTAGTATCTATAGGATCTCCTACCATTCTTTTACCAGAGAAATAACCAGAATCTATATTATCAAATAATTTTTCTATATTATCTGCATTCTTATTAATGAATCCTAAAAATTTAGCTATCTTTTTAAATATACGTCTTATTACAGCTGGGACACTATTCTCATTTCGTCTAAACTTCATAAACTCTCGTGCTAATCTTTCCTCAACTTCAGAGTTAGTCATAAAGGCAGGTAAATTATATTTAACACGAGCTGTGCTAAACAAAATTTCTCTTTCTTTTTTAGTTAAATAATATGATACAATTTTATGAAATACCTCATGCCTAATTACGTTATCTAATATCCCATCTCTTTCCTCTAATAAAAATATTCTTTGATTTATAAACTTTCCTAATACATCACTACTTTCAGATAATTCTAACATTCTTAATGAGTCTAAAAACACTACATTACCTGGTATTAAATCGCCATGCTTATTAAATAGATCAGGTAATAAACTCTTAAGCAACCATTTAGCGTCGTCTTTAGTTATATAATCACCTTTTAATCCTTCTTCAGTACCTTCATCTCTAAATTCATCGCCTGTAAGAGAATCAGTTCCTCCTAAATTACCTCTTCGTTTCTTTTTCTTTTTGGGCTTTTTTACTTTTATTGGTGCGGGTTTATTATCTTTCTTTACTGCTTCTTCTTCTTTCTCTTTCATAGTCTCAGACTTATCTAAAACTATTTTAGTACTTTCAATACTTTCTAGTTGAGATGTTAAATATTTTTCAGCAGATTTATGATTATCTTCCGCGCTTCTAAATTTAGATGACACACCTGAATAATCAATATCTCTAAAATCACTCATCTTTATAGGAACATATAATACTTGATTATAGCCCTTACTATCTTGATTACTAAATACTGCGTTTAATATACTGCTAGTTATAGGCCCTCTAGCTGTAACTCTCTTTCCTGGATATGAAAGTATACTCTTAGAAACTACTCTACGTACTTTTTTACCTTTAATCATTGTACGCTTTTCTTCTCTAAATATACTATTAGCTCTAGCTAATCTATCCATCGCTAATTGAGCTCTACCAGTCCCTCTAGTTTGCTTTGAAATACTCCCTGAAGGATTAGTTTCTACTATATCCCACTTAAGTTCTCTTACAGTATCTCTTAATTGTATTAGTTTGTCTACTAGTTTAGGCTTTCCTAAACTTAAAGCTATCCTTTTTACATTATTATCAGTTCCTTTAATAAAGTCTACAAACGTTTTAGTCCCTAACTTTAAATTACCTTCAGTTAACTTTTCAATTGCATAAATAACACCTGTGAACTCACTTAAAGGCTTAAAGTAATTTTTAACATCATCTTTAATGTTTGCAGAAAGTCTTCTAGGAGTTAATGCTATATATTGAGTTTTAGATTTTGACCCAACAGACTCTACGCCTTTTATAACTAAGTAAGGCATACCAGACTTAAGATTAAATCCATTTGGTATTTGTCCTTTTCTAGCTAACTCTTGAATGTCTTTTTTCTTAAATACTTTAACTCGTGATTCCTTTATATTACGCTGTTGTTCAGGAGATATAGATTGTTTCTGATCATAAAATTGTTCTATGAATTGTTTTAATAACCTTTTAATTAACCCTTTATTTTCTTTTTGAAAGTTTTCTCCTCTAGGACTGTTCTCATGTAACTCTGCTCTAGATTTATATTTATAAGCTAAGCGCCTTGCTCCGCCAGGAGGTATAATAATACCTTTAATAAGATTACTTTTTGCTGCAAATCCGGTATTATCAACTAATAAACTTTTATCTCCAGCTTCTGCTAACTCTGTAAATTGTATTGAAGGTTGATGATTTAATTGATATTTTAAAGCTTCTTTTTCTATTTTATTTAAAAAGCCCATTTCATCAATCTCTGCTTCATTCCCTATTACAGCTACACGTCTAAAGACTGGTTTATTTTGATGTCTAAAAATTGTTTGGCCTCCCTCCACAGGAGTTCTTGCGGGTTGTACTACTATAATACCCTCGATAAGATTACCATCTCTTCCTACAGTTTGAGTTTTTACAAATAATACAGGTTGATTATCTTGTATAGGAAGTACAATAGTTTCATCAGCTAAAACCGTAGAACTTAATCCATCATATTCTGGATAATATAAAACATGTTTATTCTTTACATCTATTTCCTTATTAAATTGAATATTATCTCCTCCTTCAGTATAAGCTGTAGAGTTGTTATCACTATCAAAAGCGTCTTCTGAAAAGTTATCATCTTCTGTTATATCTTCTCCTTCAGTGATCCAACTATCCTTTTTATCTTCTTCATTAGCTTGCTCTTCTACTATTTCTTCCTCTTCTTGAGGAGCTGCGTCTTCAGAGTGTTCATCTCTTTCTTCTTCTTCTATAGTAGGAGCGCCTCTATGTATTTCCTCCATTTGATCTCCATCATCACTGTCGTCATCTTCTTCTATTTCTTCACTAAGTAAGTCCTCAGGATCTTTTAAGTCTTCAAATTTCTTAAGCAGTTCAGTATTATCTTTTGTTTCTTCCTCGAACTGAATTCTTCTAGCCTCCAATTCCGATGACAATGTATCTTGTACAACGCTCATTTCAGAATCAAGGGTATTTTTTAAATTAAGATTAGCAACAACAATTAAATCTTGAGCTCTAGAAGCTGCTGTATACAACGCTTTGTTGTATTCTAAAGCTTGCATATTTCCTCTCTCTATATCCATATAAACTTCGTTGATAGTCTCTCCTTGAGCGTCTATAAAAGATAATACTTCTACATTCTGTATTTGATTAGTTTTTAAGAAAGCATTATATCCTTCTACTTTTTCTGGAGTTGTTATAATAACTCTTCTAATATCTGAAGAAACAGGGTTTTGTAATTTTAAAAGTAATCTTTCTTTAAAATTACCACTTACTCCATATACTCCTAAAGCACCATCTGACCAGGGATTAGGTTGGTTAAGTTTAACAATAATCTCTTCATTAGATATATCGTCTCTTCGTCTTCTAAATATATCTTGAAATGTAGATATAGCAGGGTTATCACTTCTATATATATTAGTAACAGGAGTTATATAAGTATCCATCCTACTGAATGTATCAAAAGAAGATAATGGAGTAGTGGTTTCTGTGGTTATCTGAGCCTCATCTCCTAACATAATCACCTTTAAAAGAGATTCTCCTGCCTCGGCTCTCTTTGTATTTATGTCTAATACTTTATCGTGTAATGCTGTGTATTGTATATCACTTAAACTAGGAGCTTCATCAATAACTAATACCTTTAAGTCACTTGCATCATCATCGCTTATATCTATAAAATCAGCGAAAGTATTTACTCCTTCTAAACCTAATGCTTCGTTTATAGTTTTAGATGAACTATCATTATGTCCTATAGCAAATACTTTATTATTAACTATACCAGCAGTATGTAGCGCCCAGGGTAAAACTATTTTACTTTTTCCTGTTCCTGCTGCTCCTTGTAAAAAGGATGATATATCTCCTAAATTAAAATCTTCTGAATTAAAAGAAACGTTTCTATTTAAAAATACTGATAACTCTCTAATAGCATTTATCTGTTGTTTAGTTGGTATAAAACTTTCTGCTTTAGTTCTAACTAAAACTTCTTCATTAATCAATTGAGCTTGAGTATCGAAATTAGATGTTAATAATCTAAATAATTTAACTGCGCTTTGGCTTTGTATATGATGCCCTAATAAGGATAATAGAACTTCACTACTTACTTTTCTATTAGATCTATCTTCTTCAGCTATATCTTCTATTAATCTACTTGTATCTAAATGATCAACATATTTCCATAAAGCAGATTCTCTATTATTTAAATCTAAATCTGCGTCTAAAGTAGAGATATTATGTAATAAACCAGTTATTCCATTTTCTGGGTTGGCTTTATAATCTGTTGCAACCATCTCTTGCTCTTCTGTTGATATTTCTTTTTCAACTATATCTGCAACAACTTGTGCTTGTTCTCTGTGTAAGGTTTTTAAACCTTCTAATATCTGATTTTTTAATTCTGGTTGATTATTTAACTCTAATTTAATAAGTTCTACAGCTACTAATGCAACAGCCATTTTATCAGTCATTCCCATTATAACACCTTCAGCTGCTGTAGCGCCTTCTTCTAACTTAATCAATGCGTTTCTAAGGATATTAACATTATCGCCTAGTAAAGTTAAAAATTGTGCTCCTATATTCTTAAATAAACTTTTATCATCAATTGTAAAATTAGGTTTTAATCCTAAAGATTGTAATAAATTATTAAATGTACGCTCTTCAAAAGCAGTTTGCTCAGCGGTTCTGTCTGCAGCATTCTCTTTAATAGTAGTAAGTAAACCTTTCATAGTAACTTCAGCAGCTTGTAGCTGATCAACTATATTTTGCATATAATCTTTTTTACCTTCAGGCGCTTCTACTAATCTACGTTTAAATATTTCTAACCTACCTTTAATATTTTGATAAATCCTTTCTGCAGTTGCTACGTCTGCGTATTCTGGAAGGTGTTCTAACTGACTAGCAAGATAATCCATACCTTCCATAGCCTCAAGAGCAGCTTCTTCTAATATTTTATCATTACTAATTTTATCGAATAATTCATCTTTAAATTCAAAAGAAGAAGAATCTTTTTCTAGCCTGGCTACAAATTTTTCAGACATATTAGCTGTGTCATTTAGCGAAGCAACTTCAGCTTTTATTTCTTCAGCTTGTATTGTTAGTTCTTTAAGAGTTTTATCTTTTAAACCTCTGTCAACTAAAGAATTTAATACCGCTTTTTCTTCTCTACTTAACTCGCCAACTTCTTCTTCAAGAGTTCTTAGTCTCTTTATATCTTCTTGTTCCGCAGGAGTTAAAGGTTCATGCGTTTCTTTTTGTAGAGTTTGATTATTAAATGTCTCTTTAATATCTTGCTGCATCTTTTCAATATCAGCAAGTTTTTGTTCTAACTCTTGTTTAGTTGTTACTACCTCATCAGCTAACCTGGCTAGATCCTCTAAAGTTTGTGGATCCATCTTAGCATTATTTTCTAATATACTAGGTAAAATCCTATCCAATCCTTTAACTCCGTATTTTTCTATATGTTGCATTATCTCCCCTATACCATGCATTGCAACTGCGCGTTTTACTTTATTATTAAACTGGCCTTTCTTTAAAGCTGTATATTCAAAAGCTTGTTCATATAATATTTTATTCTTTTCTAGTATTAAATCATTAAGAGTTGTCCTATCATCTTGAGTCATCTCCTCTTTCTTTAATATCTCAGTAATTTCTTTATTAATATCTAGATATTGTCGAAGCTCATTCCTACCCCATAAAGCGCCGTGTCCTGTTCTTTTATTTTCTATAAAAGTTTTCTCCTCAGTAGCTATTTCTTCATTAGCTTTCTTAGCTTGTTCTATTGACTCTTGATTTTCTAAAATCTCTAAATCGTAAGGAGTAACTTCTAGTCCTCTCTCCTTCATCTTATTACGAAGAGACTCTTTTTGTTCTGATGAAGGGGCTGCTTCTTTTAATATCTCTGATAACTCTTTCTTTCTTTCAGCAGATGTTTCTGGATTATCGTATTCTGCTTGTTCTTCAGAAGTTAATGCGGTAGTATATAAATCTAAAGACTCATCTTTACCTCTTCTATACGCTTCTTGTTTCTCTGTTAGCTCCTCATTTCTTTTCTCTTTATTAACAATGTCCATCGCATTATTAAATACATGCTTCTTGTCATCTTGAGTATAGCCTCGTATACCTCTATTTTTACCTATATCATACTCTAATCCAAAAGCTGAAATAGCTAAGGGAGATTTATCATCAAATACATCATCATATATTTGCTTAGCTTGTTGGATCTCATTTATAGTATTGATAGCATCTTCTTTTGAGAATCCATCTAATCCTCCTTTTCTACCCATACGGTATATAGCATCATATAAATCACCCTCTTTACCTTCATCAAAATATTTATATAAAAGATCTTTCTTCTGCTCTAATAAATTTTCAGCATTTAATGCATCACCATTCTCACCTAATAAATTTATAGCATTATTTAATTCTACGAAAGTTCTAGCACCTCCCCAATTAGATAAGGTTCTACCTCCTCCTGTTAACATAGTAGCCATATCTCTACCAGATTGAACAGCATGTTTAAACGCTAAACTTTCATACATATCAGGATTAGACCTTCTTAACCCACTCATATTCATACCATAATCTACTGCATCAACTGCAGCATCTTTTGTACTATTCCATACATTATTTAACCAAGAGCCTGAACGTTCTTGATTATATCCTCCTAAATAATCTTGGGCCCATCTATATTGAAGACCCTCTTCCATACCTTCTAGCTCTCTAGATATACCTACACCTGTAGCAAAAGTACCAGCTTTTACTAATCCTCTAGACCAGAATCTAGAACCAACTTGTCTAGCAGCTAAATTTCTAAAAGTACTACCTGTAAAAGCTTTAGATAGTCCAGGCATCTTCATAAATGTTAAAGCAAACTGTATTATATCAGATCCTCCAAGAGCCATATTCTTTTCAAATAACTCATCTAAACCATCTCCTGCTAATATAGCAATCTTATTCTTTTCATCTTCAGTTAATTCTCTATCTTCTCCTTTCTTTTTTAAGTCTTGTTTCCATGCTTGTTCTAACATATCAACTTTTTGCCAATATGCATCACCAGCTTCCATTTTAGTTTCAAGATTTCTACTATACCAGTTACCTGCAGCAATAGTTCCAAATTGTAATAAGGCCGAGATTGATCTTATATAAGGATTCTTAATTCCGTTTAAAAGTTTATTACTTATTTGTGTTTCTATAGTCTGAACTAGAGCAGGTCCAAGAATAGCAGCTACTTGACCTTCAAATGTAGAAATAGTACCAGCTAAATCTTGAGCAGCTTTATACTCAAAATACTCATCTCCCATAAACTTATCACTAAGTCCAAACATAGGACTAATTATAGGGATAGAACTAAGAGCTGTTGCTCCCATATTCTTTTCTACGGCACTCCTAACGCTATAATCTTCTGCTACATCTCCTCCACCGTACAAAGGTAATGGAAGTCCTTGTTGGTACCATTTATCTCCTACCCCTGTTAGTCCAGAAAACATCCTTCCTCCTATACTTCCCCATCCTCCTTCAGTTATCTCTTCTTCTCTATCAGCTATTTTACCTTTTACTGTTTCTAAGTCTTCTAGAAGAGAAGCATATGTATCAGATTTATTACTCAAAGAACGTTCAAGTTTACTTCTATTTAATAAATTAGCGTCTTCCGCTCTTTGTACCGCAGCTGTATAATCCTCAGCAGATAAATTTGTATGCATACCCGTTAACACACCATCTAATAATTGATCTACTAGGTCTTCATGTTGTCCTGAACCTATTGTATTGGTTTCTATATTTGCTAAGATTTGAGAATGAGCGTCAGCAGATATTAAACCTTCTGCATAAAAATCATCTGCTCTTTTTTTAGCAGTTTCATACTCTGCTAGCTTCATTCTTATTTTCGCTACTTCATATTCGTATCCACCTTTGTCCTGCTCACGTATATCGTTAAACAAAGTATTCCATGAGTTTTTCATGTTACCTTGATATATAGTTTTGTACATTTCAGGACTAAACTCAGGAGTCATATAACCTTTGTTATACATACTCTGTTGTTTATAAGACTCATCTGCTGTTATCCTTTGCTCAAACCCAGCTGATCTAGCACTAGCAGATAGCACTGTTCCACCACGTTGTGGAGAACTGTCCATTAATTTAAAGGACTCTCGTGGGCTTAACCCTGAAGATCCTTGATCTAAATAGTCTAATGCTGAATTAGTTGGTGTAGATTGTGGAGATAGATTGTTAGCGTCCAAACCTCCCCTCTGATATTTCTTACGGTTTTTATTCATACGTCAAATATACAAATTATTGTGCCTGCGGATAGAATATAGGCATAAGATATTCTTGAATCTTTTTATCTACAAAATCTCTATCTGCTCCTGGAGTATTAGAGGCAGTGTTAATAACTATTCTTAACTGTTTACTTATTTGGCTATATAATTGTTGTGCATTTTGTGCCCCACTTGCAGTAGATACTCTTCCACCATCTGCAATCTTTTGCATTACCACTTGTAAATATGCTTGACCTAAATCTTTAACGTCATTTTTTAAAGCTTGTGATATAGGAACGCTAGCTAAGTCACTAAGAATAAGAGATACAGTATTTTCTTGTGTTGCATCCATGCTATATGCTGTTTCCCTAGCATTATTTATAGGAACTTCCAGTTCATCAAAGATCTTTTGCCCGTGGGTTTCTGTAAACCACTTATTTCCTGCTGTGCCACTATATGGCACAACAGATTTACCGGTCATAGACCAATACTTAACATCATCTATCTCGCCTTCTTCTTGGAATATCTTATTACCACTAGCATCAGTTATATTTTCTAAATTATCGCCAAATAAATCCCAACCAAATAACCATCCACCAGTTCCTTCATCTTTTCCCATTTGACTTGCTATATTCTCCATCTCTTGTTCAGTAAACCAATATCTACCATCAACAATTAAATCTCCTCCTATAACTTCCATATTATGACCACTTCCTGTATTAGGTTTAAATGATCCTGTTAGATTATCAACTTTTAATAACCCTCCCATATTCTGTAAGGTTTCTACATCTACAATAGCTTTTAATTGCTGGGAGACCGCTTGAATTATTTCCTTACTCTTTCTATCATTATAATCAAAACCTAATGTCCCTGCTATTGTGTTTGCTAAATCTGTCTTACCAGCTTCTTCAGCTACTAAGAAATTTAATAAAGGTCCTACCATACTAGAAGCCTCATTTACATCATTTGCTAACTTTCCGTCTACTAATGCTACGGCTATCTTTGACTTAGTACTTTCAGACATTTGAGATGCAAAATCCATTATCATACCCTTCTGACCTGAAATTGCTACAGAGTTTGCAGCAGTCCCATCTTCTAATCCAGATAATGCTTTAAAAGATGTTATATCAACTCTCTGAGGACCTTTATTCAGAATAGCTTTAGTATAAGGATCAAGAGTTAAAGCCGACATCTCATTAGTAGGAGCATTATCTTTTAATCCTGATAAAGTAGTTTTCATTCCCACTTGCGGTCTAGCTATACCTTTCATTCTATTTAAAATATCAGCTTTTGCTTCAGAAGGCGATAATCCTTGTATCTTTGTTAATCTTCTAAAGTCTTGATCTCCCACTTTATCTTCTATATAGGTTTCGTATAAGCCATTTACTACACGCTCCATTTTACTTTTACTCACACCTACAGTATTTCCATAAGTCAAGTATTGTCCTAATTGGTCTTCTGATATACCATATTTATCAGATATCCATGGAGATCCTGACTCTGCTATACCTGAGACTAGATTTTTCATGAAAGCTGCATATCCTTCTTTCATCTCCATATTCTCTCTGTAACTATTTAATATAGGCTGGCCGTTCTTATCAGCTCCTTTAGTTGTAAAAGTTTCTCTTGCATTTCTATTAAAATCTAGTACACCACTAGGGCCGTATTGATCTATTAATGCTTCTTCTTTTAAGTATTCTGCGGCATTTTGTTGTGCTCTTAAAACTGTTTTATCAGATGTAATAAAACTTACTGCATTTTGTACCGCCATATCTGCATCTTCATATGCACCAGACGATATAATTTGTTCAAAACTTTGATCTATCGTAGAAGTAAACTCATCTCGTAGTCCAGAGTCTTCATCTCCAGGCATTAATTGTAATTGATTTACAATTCTTTTAGTTAAGTTATACGCATCTTTATTTTTATCGTAATTTGCCCTATGTAAAGTTGCAGCTTCTTTAAAAGTAGCTAATCCAGGATCTACAAATGTAGATTGAACTGGAGTTAATGCGCCTGTTATATCATATTTACCCATATTATTCGTTTTTATCTGTGTCTTTATTTAACGTTTGTAAATCTGTTGTCATAGTAGTAGCTTGTTCTTGAGATATATAACCATTACCTAACATATATTGAATAGCAGGAAGTAATTTTCTTTCATCAAGTCCTGTTCCTCCAGAAATGGCTTTAGCAAAAACTTCCATTTGTTTCTCTGCTGATCTTAATAATTTTGCATCTTTAATCTTAGTAGAAATTGCATCTCTCATTTGATTATATAAAGCTATAGAACTTTGTAATGCAGCAGCTTGAATTTCATTATTTGCTATTTGATCTTTTCTATCATTTGTTAAATTAAATTCTTCAGCTCCTGCTCTTAAAGTTGCATTTGTTGTTAGTTCTTTGTTTTTAATCTCTGTATTTGCAGTCGACTCTGCTACTTGTATTCGTTCTAGTTCTTTTGCTGTTCCTGTTTTAAGCGCTTGAATTTCTGCTATACTCTTACCTTCTTGCATAGCTTTTTTTACAGCAGTTACACCTAATTCTGATACGTCTCTTTTTGCAGCCCCATAATCAACTCTTGATAAAGACACTCCTGTAGGAGTTAATTGCTTGCTTTTTACTTTTAATTTTTTTAAGTCGTTTAATCTTTCATGAGCTTTCTTATTAGTTTTCATGATAGAAGCAGCTTCTATTAAATCAGTTATATTATTTACCCCTATCTTTTGATACCATTTTAAATTTTCTTCTTTATCTTTGTCTGAAAGTTTTTGTGTGTTGATATTATCTTCTATTTCTCCATATAATTTATTATACTCTTCTAAAGTTATTGCATTACCTTCATTATCATAAGCATAATGTTCGTCTTCAAATGTGTTAGTTTCAGAATTATATACATCACCATAAGAACTTTTAGTCCCATGTTTAGGCTGATAAATTCCCCACGAATTTCCATACCCAGGCTGATCTTCCCCTGGATTAGGATTAGGTATCCATTCTAAATCATCATCACTAATACCCCAATCTGTAGCTGCTTGCTTCCTTAGCTTAGCGTCCCATTCAGCAGCTGCTTTACTTTTAGTGCCCCAATCTCCATCTACACCATCCTTCTTAGGGCCATAATTACCTAAGTCATACCCTTTATTTACTAAATCTTGCTGCCTAGATGCAGCATTAGCATCATAAGAAGAGGTGCTAATATTCGGAGAGGTAATAGCATTAGAACTATTAGAAGGAGGAACCTCAGTAGTTTCTCGTGCATTATATTCTATATTCCATGGCCCATCATTTATGAGACTATCTGGTTGAAGATTAAGTATAGGTGAGACACCAGTTGAATCTATAGGTGAGATACTAGTTGAATCTGGAGGTGATATACCAGTTGAATCTGGAGTAACTATAGAAGGATTTTGTATTGTATTACGTCTATTTATATTAGAAGAGGACTCACCTGATGTTTGTAATTCACTTATTATAGTACTTATAGCTTGATCTGTTAAATTAAAATTCGTTCTCATATAATTCAAATAAGCTATCCTATTTGGAGCACTCAAATTACTTGCATTATTTACATAATTACTAAGCAAACTTCTTATCTCCTGATCTTCAGGTGTAGTATTAATATTAATTAAACTATCATTTGCATCTGTTATATAATCTTGTGGCATAATTTTTAATTTTATTTATTCAACAACATTCCAATTATCTGGATTAGTAGGGCCTTCAGAATCTGTACCGCCCACATACATATAATTAATTCCATTATATGTTCTTACTTCTCCTGAATCAGGAAATATAGTATTTGGAGCATTTGTTTCTACTGGACGTATACTATCATAAATATTTGATTGAGTAGTTTCTACATTAGCTGAATCGCTTACTGTTGGTATATAATCTTTTGTTATATTTGTAAAGTCTAATTTATCTACGTCTGTAGAAAGATCTGTAGTACTGCTACCACTTCCGCTATATAATGCTGGAGGCACACCATATATGAGACCTTTCTTTATAGCAGTTGCTGCATTTGTTTTTAAAGCACTTCCTACTTGCCATTGTTTTGCCACTCCTCCATAAGGAATTTTAACATTACTTCTAAAAGCTTTCCATCCTTGAAGAGGATTTAATTGAGAACTCTTTAAATACTTACCTGCACTTACAACACCTCTTCCAGCTTTATATTTATTTAACCAGTTCATAATTTTACTTCCTTTTCCTATTGCTCCAGCTGGACCTGATAGCATTTGAAATCCTATAGGAGCGCTTCCTACAACATTAGCCTGTGGATCATATTCAAAATTTTCTTGTAAATATTGTGACACTAATTCTTGATGATTTTGTTGATAAACACTCATATCTTCAACAATTTCATCTGTATTATAATTCTTATATTTTTTAATAGTTGGATCATAAAATAAATCATAGTCTTGTGGATTAAATTTAAATTGAGATACATCTATTTTATTACCTTCTGCATCTTTAAATGCTCCATATCCTGAATGTATTTGAGTCTCTGAATTTTTTGCTGTATATGTTTTCTTTTCTCCACCCGCATCACCAAATAAACCAAAAGTAAGTTTATTTGCTATATCTGGAGATGTAGTATATGACTGCTTTGTAGTGCCATAACTGGCTAGTTTATCAGAATTATTATCTTTAGCTGCATAATATTCTTCTCTAGTCCAAGGTTGTTCTGTTGATGGATTTATTATTGCAGCCCCTGCAGATCCGTCCTCATTTATATGATGAGGTCCTCCGTGCATATACTTCTTTCTTATACCTCCATTCATATATTTTCTCATCTTATTTCTACTAATAAACTCTTCTTGACTTCCACCGTTATATGTTACTCCATTAACAGTATCCCCAACTTCTAATTTAGGATTAAATCCTCCTTCTGCAACTCCATATACTAAAGCTCCTCTTCGCTGCGCCAGAGAATTTATATGATTTTCTGTATCTGAATTAATGTTATAATCAGAAAGGAAACTTGATTCCTGCTGTGTAGTAGGCATTCCACCCATAAAATATTTATTCATACCACCATCTTCCCAATTAAACATGTTTTTCATTGCACCCCAAGCACTTCCTTTTCCTCCCAGCTTTAGCCCACTTAGACTACCTCTTTCAGAAAGATTTCTTCTCGTAGTATCAAAAGCACTTCCTTTTCCCCCTAAAGCTCCTCCCAAAGCTCCTCCCAGCCAATATTTTTTCATACCTCCTTGACGTTTAGGAGCGTACTGAGGATCAGGTTCTCCACTAAATCCCATATCTCCTATATATGTCCAAGAGGTAGGATCCATAGGGTCTCCACTATTAAAAACATATCCATTCATTATAGTTCCTGGTTTTATATTTTGCCCTTTCTCATAATGCTCTTGACTTGTATATTCATGTCCTCCGAACCCAGTAGCTTTACTCCACTTTATATAATTTTCACTAGGTATAGGAATACCATGCTCATCTCTTATATTCCCTCCAGAAAGATCAAATTTATTCTTATTCTCTATAATTCTTTGTTGTACTGCTCTACTTTTGGCAAAATCGTGATGCCAATCTGTTCCTTTATTTGTTCCTCCATTTTCAAAGTATCGTTTCATTCCACCTTGTTGTGCTATTTGTTGAGGTTGGCCTTCACTACTAACTTGTTCATTCATTCTAGCAAATTCTTGTTTAGTCTTTTGGGGTAAAGTTCCTCCAGCTTGTGCTTTTGCTTGTAAATACTTTTGAGCTATACCATTCTGATGAGACATATAAAATTCCTGATTCTGACCATTAGAGTCTACAACATTAGTGATAACTTCTCCAGCAAGAGGCTGACCGCCAGCGCCAAAACCTCCTCCTTCTAACTCCACATCTGGCCCTCTAAGAACTCCTCCTTGTTCATGTGTAGGACCATACACTATTTGATCACCACCTCCAGCGTCTTGTATAAATCCTCCTGTATTCATTCTAGTAGGTTGTCTTAATGCTTGTCTAACTCTATCTTTAAAATTCATAACTTTTAATTTTTATATGTTGTATTTAAATCCTCCTAAATTACCATAGCCTGTATTAGAGAATCCTGATCTTCTACCTGTTGAATATCTTGCATCATACGGTTGTCTTCTAGATTCAGCCCATGCTTGTTCATAATCGTATTGTGCCTTATCGTTTAGAGCACTAATTCTCCTGTTTTCGTTTTTTATTTTTTTCTTAAGCTTTTTAGCTGTAACTCCCTGTACAACCATATCTCCAATTTGCATTACAGCTCCTATCCAATCAAATGTAACAATATCTAAAGCTAAGCTACCTATATCTGTTGCAACTTCTCCTGCTGTATACGTACTAGGATCATTGTCATCACTTAAATAATGTAACCCTATATCAACAGGCACAGTCCATAGACCTCCCTTAACTGGAGCTTTACTAGCAGTATTAACAAACATATTACCACCTTTTACAGCCTCTCCATAATTACTATGTGTTTGTTTAAGTCCTTTACTAGTCATTTCATATGTCTCTCCACTAGCTGTAGAAAATCCTTCTCCTATTTGTGTACCTCTTTCTGCAGCAAGATTCAAAGTATCTGAACTAACTCCTGTATACCGACCCTTTTCAAATATACCTTTTTGAATCGTTTCTTGCTTACCTTCCTGCCATGCGGTTAATTCTTCCCCCCTTAAAGGCATACCAGCTGCATCCCTAGGCACCCTCATACTCTCTTGATACTCCTGTTTATACTGCCTATAGGCGTTTCTAGTAGGCGTAAAGGTTTCTCCTTTAGTAGTTGCCATTTCACCTTGAAACTCTGACCATTGGTCATAAGTCTGCATATAGTTTGGACTCGCTTGATAATTTGGGTCCCATACTGATAACCCTTTATTGCTTTTTGTTAAACCTTTAACCTCTGCTTTAGTAGGATATCCCGTACTTCCAGGCCCAACACCATACTGAGGGTTTTTACCACTAAAAGCATTTGTTATTCTATTATTTATATTTTGGTTCCAGGATTGGTTAGTACCTTTTACTTTACCTTGTAAAGTAGTATTAATACCAGACTTTACTGTATTATAATTTTTCAATGATTGATTAGCTTGTAAATATGAACTCTCTAAAAAATTTTGATAGTTTTCTGCAGTAGATACATTGGTTTGATTATATGCATCTGTAGCAGCTTGGCTATCTTTCTGTACTTGTCCCCATGTGTATTGTAAATAAGCTTCATTATTATCATAATCATAAGCTCCATAACCACCTTCTGGAAACTTTCTAACATTTTTTGATATATTATATTTACTCATAATAGATTTATCTATACGTTTTTGAATAAGTTGCATCCGCAGAATGCAAAGTTACTAAATATTTTCCACTTGTGCTTCCACTATTCGTTGTATTTATAATTAATCTAACAGCCATCCATTTATCTACAAATTTACGTCTCTCGTTCCAGTCTTTATTAAGATCAAGCGCTCCTGAATTTAAAGTAATTAAAGAAGTTAAGTAATTAGTATTCAATATATTACCTGGAGTTCCGGTAGTCATAGTAGAACTAATACCATTTGTTTGTTCCATATCATCTCTAAAGTCGTTACAATACCAAGTTCTTTCTTTTCTTCTTATATTTGCTGTAGTTTGTATAAAATTATACTGCCCATTTGCCGTTATAAATGGAGTTCCTCTTGACATTTGTCTGCTATTATAAATATAAAATGTATCAAATCCAGGGTCTTGTACTTCTGTTCTTGCTCCCTCTTCTAGGTTTGAAGGTTCTTCTACATCTACTGTATAATAAAAATTACTATACTTTTTGTTGTCGTTTGGTTCAATGTTTGATATATACTCAAATACTATATCATAATCAGTATTATAATATCGTCCTATATTATAAGCAGATGTTTCATGATTATGTTTCCATATATAAGCGTTAGTAGCTTCTGGTATACTATATAAATTTTCACTTGTATAAAAATAAACTAAAGGAGCAAAATCATGAACAGAAGCCCAAAATTTTAGAGCTGGATAATAAGACACAGTCCAACTATAATCAGAAAAATATGTGTTACTATACCAATTAATTTTCTGACCGTTAATTCTATAGCAACGATAGTCATTATCCCATTCAATCTCATTATTATCCCATTTAGTTATAAATGTACTAGTAGGAGCCTTATCTAATTTAGTTAATACAAATCTTTCATATTCTGGATCCCAAGAAGCTATTATTCCTAAACCAGCTGTTGGTATATCTAAATTTATAGGTAACCCATAATCCTTAAGACCCCATGTAGTTAGCCTTCTAAATAAAAACTCCCGCATACCTAAAGCAGAAATCTCTTCTAATTTATCTCCTAATAAAAATACCTTACCTGCTTGTTTATCTACAGAGAAATGTCCATACTTAGTTACAACTACTGCGTATTGACTAGTAGTACCTGCATGGCCCCTAGATGTGTATAAAACTTCTGAAGGATCGTGTTTAAATAGGTTACCATCTCCTAATGCTAATTCTGTTATATCAGCTGCTCCTTCTTCTCCTGTTTTTAATGTTTCTTTTCCTCTTGTTTTTAATAAAGTTCTTTCAGTCTGAGGTAATAGCACATTGTCAAATACTGCTAAATTCCATAACTCTCCTCTATGTCGTGGTAAATCTCTATATTGGGCAGAATGATACATTCTAAAACTATCTGTTAAACCAGATTGATTGTGAGGTACACTTCTTATAATTCTTGTAGGAAAATCTGATTGGACTGAAATTTTATTTAAATGATTAAAAGCTACTACTGGCCTAAGATTCATTTGAGAACTATAATCTGGATTATAACTAAATATTCTAGGACCAGCTTTCCACTGGCTTATAACTGGATCTTGTATATGCTTCAAAGGAAAGAAATCCTCATTATCATTCCCCATACTGTGTCTCATATGAATATTTACCTTAGATTCTATTATATACAATTGATGAGAAGTATCTTCATGAGCGCCCTTATGCATCCATGTATCTCCCATTAATCCATATACATAATGAATATATCTCCCAGGTTGATCAAATCGATCCACATCCCACTCATCAGAACTACTACTCCCATACATTGCTTCAACTGGCATAGGACCATTACCTGGCCATGCATATCCAGGAGCTTTCATACTTCGTGTTTCACAATAAAAATCTATATATGTATCACCTCCAAAAATTCTATCACTATTAGCTATAGTTTGAACAGACGTTAGAGCAGAAACATCATACTCATAGCCTGTATATACTAAATTTGCCTGCAGATCAAATGGAGTATATACATCAGAGATTACTCTATGTAATCCCGCATAAGCCATATGCTGTATTACTGTATCGTCTTGATCACTTCCATATTGAACACCAAACGAGAAATAGTTACCCTGTCTCTGGTGCCCCATCATTGGTGGTTCGATCCCAGTATCAGACCACCAAAGGAAAGTCTGGCACCAGCTATTCTGCCAATTGCCTGTATTATCTGTACCACTAAATACACTACCAAAATCTGCAGATTGAATACACATTTCTTTAAACGCCCAAGTACCAGCGCCATAACCCACCTGATCATACATATTAATAAAACAATTATGCATATCATTATCTAAATAAGGGTAATTAAAATTTAGAGGTGCACTAGTACTATAAGCTTGTTTATTTGTTAATAATGATCCATAAAGTTGATAAGCATAATAATTTCGCATAAACGTACTTATATCATGAGTAAAAACATCATTATAAGTATATAGATA